>Ga0209489_103993_pt1 | contig 27894 bp, 18 predicted proteins | sample SiratrowhiteBW_FD_187527 | JGI IMG/M metagenome (GOLD analysis project Ga0209489, IMG submission 187527) | Root nodule microbial communities of legume samples collected from California, USA - Siratro white BW (SPAdes) (version 2) | ecosystem: Host-associated > Plants > Roots > Nodule | place... | reverse complement strand
AAAGATAATTTAGGCACTTAATAATTTTTTAAATAAGAATCTAGTTGAGAATATTCAAATTTATTACATATTACCACTTAGTTAAATATAAAAGATTTAGATATGTCAAATTAAACTATTCTGAACATTAATCATAATTAGGTGTTCTTTTTATTTTAAATTTAAAATCACTTTTTCATGTGAATCAAATCTCATTTAAAAATTACAAGGTGATAATATCATAAATATTAAAAGTACTGAAAAACAAAATCATGTAATTAAATAAAAACTTATATTAAAAACTAAAAATTAAAAGGGTTTGAGTTCCATTAAATTTAACTCGCAATAAAACAAAGATTTTTGTCAATACAAATTTCTAGACGTATTTAAATAAAATAACTTATCGAGGGCAATTGCTTCCTACCTCATCAATTACTGTCTATAGCTAATCATTGAAAAGAAAGGTCAGAAGTGTCCTCTAGGTTAATACAAAACGAGTTTTAGTTGGGCCAGTCATTTAGTTTGTTGGAGTTAGTGTTATGGGTTGTCTGAGGAAGTGCAATGTTAATTTGGACAGCTCCTTCATATAACTATAGATTTTTCATATTATATTTATTATTTTATTGCATAGTCAATTATACCTTTTTTTTAACTCTACACCTCTATATATTCTTTCACTTGAACCTGCACCGCCACCTGAACCTGTGGCATCAGCTTTGTATCGCCATTGTGAAGAGCGTCTTCTGTCATCATTGTCGTTGTCGTTGTCATTGTCCAACACTGTGTGGAATGGCTGCCCAGCCAGTTTTGTGCTGCCACTGTGAAGAGCACTTCAAAAAATTTTAAAGATTACCCAACATCGTCTCAAGTTCTTTCTCAACTTCGTGTCATAGCTACTCATAGTTTTCTTTCATTAATCTGCTTGTCAAGTCAGTCAGGTTGTATGGATTCCTTACACTTTCTCTATTTTCTTCATAATAAATTTTATTTTTTTATCGATATTAAAATTAAAACAGGTGTTTGTCACCCAATAACAGTGGAGCCACCAACTTATGCTATTATTTTATTTCAATTTTGCTACTTTTGACTGGGATATATTACAGACATTTACAACTTTTAAAGTAAAAATATGATGATGCATTGAATAGTAGATTGAAATAAGTTTTTCACTCATTTTAATCCTTTTTATTATCATTCTGAATAAGTTTTTCAATCTTCAGGATTGAGCAATCTAGAAGAGAAACCAAACGCAATACCGTCCTTTTACCTCACGCCGCACAACGTCATCCACTTCCATCTCCCTTCTCCTTCTGTTACACCTTTCATTAATAACATTATAATACCTTCAATGGTAACTGAAGATGGATATGATGAACACGACAGATACAGACGACACGACGACAACTCTTGATGGTGATGTGACTCTTTTTTACTGTGAGGATGTAGTTTAAAAAAATTGAAGGGTGGAATATATGAAAGTGTAGGTTGGTGAGGATAAATTAGACATTATACATTTTAATGAGGGTAGTTTAAGAATTTTAAAAATGTATGGATATGGAGGTGGAGGAAAAAACCATCGCTATTATTTTGATACTAGGTTTATGTTCCATTGGTCTTCTTGTTATTAATTTCTGAATTTTGATTTAGTATTGATTTGGTTTGGATTTTGGCAAGAAAGGTTTGGTTTAGTTAGGATATATTTACTATGGTTGGACGGTTAAGTTGAGGTGATGTACCGTGATCTCTGCGGTCCTCGTGTGGTTATGTAATTGCAAGTTTGTGATGTTTTTTTTTTCAACTTAGAAAAGAGATTTCAAAAATTATGTGGAATTTTCATTCCAAAGAAGTATTTGGTGGTGAAAAAATTGAGTTGCAAAAATGTAATTCCAGAATATGTTTTCGAAATGGGGTTTCCAAAATATATTTCAAAATATGATTACCAAAATATGATTTCCAGAACATGTTTTTGAAAAAGAAATTTCGGAACTCAAATTAAATTTTAAGAGACAAGATTCCAGAATTGATTTTTACACCTCCAAATTTATTATGGAATATCAATTTCAAAAGTCAATCTTACAATTCCAAAATTTATTCTAGAAGGTTAATTTCGCGAAAGTCATTTTACATTCCCAAAGATATTTTAAAAATATAATGTGCTTTTTTCATGAATGGTGGAGAGCAGCTTGTGGTATTGTGCAGAGCACCTTATGGCCGTTGGATAAGAGAGCTGTGACTCCAATCTATAATAAAACAGATCAAAGTTTGTTTGGTATGGTGCAAGTTATATTTGTATAAATTCTGGAGTTATCTGCATGCAGAAAACCAACTCTAAGAATGGAATTTAAGGTCTACGAATAAATCAAATTGCATTCCATTAATGTAATTTTTCAAGTGATTAGATGCAAATCACGTCTATAATATAATATCTTTATATTATACTTAATACTCCTTAAATTCTGTCAATTCAAGTTATATAAGAGCGTATGTTAAACAAATAAAGTTTTCATGAGTTTTACGAGTCGTGAGAATTCCAAAATGTTACTCTTCCAACGTAGAGAGTTGTATCATCGGAACATATGAAATTACTTTGGTTATAAACAAATTTATTTGTGACATGTGTCTTAGTTAGATTATGCTTCTTTTAAGGTTATGAACCTAAGAAGTTAGATCAATTAGATAACAATATTTTGTACTTATAATGTGTGACTTGGAAATATATGTTTTTCAATTGTCATTGCGAAAATTTCCCCACCATCTATTATAATATCACTCAAAATGACATTATTTTTATGTTCTTATATTGCTTTGATTATTGTCATCGACATAGTTTTCCAAGACATAGTTTTCTTTTTTATTCAAACTCGAGAAGAAAAAAGTGTTGAAAAATATTATTATGTTGAATAGAAACCAAATCAATCCAATTACAGGAAAAGTTCCAGACTAAAAAAGTCACATTACAAGTAAGAAATAAATTTTGACGAGATTCATTTTGTTGTTTACATAATGTACATACATGTATTCTCTTATGTATATGACTATCTTTGGTACCAATGCAATTCAGGCCACCCTCCATACAAAATAGTTTGGAATTGCATCAAATTTTCATATTGTCTGAAAAAACTCATCAATCTCACCATCAAAGTTATTATGTAATATACCTCATTTTCATCTCCTTCCCACTTTCAAAGATTAGGGCCATGTATAATTGAGAAATATATATTCTTGAATTAGATTTGTAAAGTTTTCTACCTCAATTAATTTCCATATGTAAATCATTCCCTTCTCCGTTCCCATCTAGCATTAGTCCATTTACCTATTTCTGAAATTGCTAACAACTTAGAAATTGAGTTATTTTACAATCTTGAAAAGTTTTTAACAAGAATAACCCCATTATTTCAAGAATCTGTCAAAAAAAAAAAGTATTGAAATATATTCATATTTAGTAACAGTTTGTCGACTTAACACTCTCCAGTCCTCATATTTAGACTTCAAAATACTTTTCCATACCCTGGTATTTTCCATTACAAATCTCTATTTGCATTCTGCCATTAACGCCTATTGTTGAAATTTTATAGATCTTTTACACCTAAATCCATAAATTATTTTGGCCTACAAATGACCATTTTACCGAATTCATTTTTCTCATTTTTTTTTTTTTTTTGCTTACACATCAATAATATCTATATCAATTTTATAGTTATTTTATAATATACAAAATAATTGAAAAATCTATTGTTGTAATAATGAGCTTTTATAACTTTTTTAAGTTTGATTGTTCTTTTTACATTTTGAATGAAATCATTTCTAATTACACTGTTTTGTTTGTTTCAATATATTTCTATAAATCAGATAATAAAGAGCATGCCGTCTTTATCCCATTAATTTAAAACCATCTACCAAACAAACTCCTATATGTAATAAAGCTGCTAATCCTAGCATGTTTATTTTTAATTATTTTTAATGTTTCTACCAAACATTTCTTTAATAAGTATTTGAATGGAATGATTCAACTTGATTCTCAAGTGAGTCTTTAATGATAGACGCACATGGCCAATTATTATAAATGAGGCAAGAGCCACTTAAAAAAAAAAAAAAATCCTGTGAGCACTTTATCATGTGCAAGTGATATATAATCCATGCCAAATCAACATAGATTTGATTCTAAACATGTCACTCCTACTTGTGAATGTGAAATCATTATGCAGATAGTTTAGTTATCAAGAGTAGAGGATGAGAGCAGTAATCATCAAATAGCAAATAAATTATCTATGTACAAGAACTAGCATCCAAAGGTTTTATTTTCTCTCAAAAGTAATTACTTTAAGTTCTAACACCATGTGCATAGAATGAGTGATATGTGTAAGAAAATAATATTGAAAAATGTTGTTATTTTTATTTAAAATATGATCAGGATAAATTAAGATATTTTCACGTATTCGCGAACTATCACCCAAAAAAGTAATATTTTGTTATATTATTCAATTGTATTTTGAATTAGTTTTTTTTTTATTAAGAATATCGATTAATATAATGATTTTATTAGATGCATTATTTGCTACAATGATCTTTTTGCTACAATGGAACCTTAAATAATGACAAATTCTACCTAGAAGCATATTGCTACATAAATTCATATACATAATGGGCATCAAGTTTATGTGAAATAACTTCATCATGATCTTAATATCAATAGAACTCTTGCAACGTGTGGTATTGGAAGCTACCTCTTGAGGAATCAAATTATCTATCTAAGATTGGTGAAGATATTATGAAGAAACACTATGTTGTTGAAGAAACACGATATCATATCTCGTTTGTTTGGGCAGAAACTTCTTATGAAGCATATGTTCATTGCTAGTAAAATACGTGTGACAACGAGCAAACATGTTATTATGATGGATGGAAGAATGTATACAAGGGAACTAGAATTGTTGAGAAAGTTATCGCTAGGAAGAAGTTTCTTATAATTTTCTCAGGACAGAAGAAGATTGAGTACAAGAAGCTATGTTGGAAGGAAAAAAATTTGACAATAAATCTGCAACCAACTTTTTTGCCAAAAGTGGGTTGAAGGATCATGGGGTAATGGAAATTTGTCATCTATATGTGTAATTCCCTACAATGTACCACATATTTTATACTTAACTTCATTAGGATTATATGTGGTATGGAACAAAAAGGAAAAAACGCACAAATTTTTAACCATACATTTTTTTATCAATTTTTTGACTAATAAAATTAAAAGGTTCATATAATTATTTTATGTTGTAGTAATGTTTCACCAAATCATCATCCAATAACCATATTAGTTTGAAAAATCTCTAATCTCGATTGCTTATCCAACCTTTCATCCTTCACCTAGTACCTAAATGAGTTTGACCAAAACACATTGAAATCCAAATTAAAAAATGTATGTAATAACTAAATTTATTACTAATTTTTATAAGATTCTCTCACTCTCTCCCCTACGTTATTAAGCATACAGCACACAACTTTTATTTACGCCACATGCTACAAAAGCTATTATTTCTCTCATCCCATGCCCAAAATCTTTCTAGTTTAAATAAGCAACACCACAATTTCATCAACTCGTGACTTTTTTTCCCATCAATCTAGGTTAAACAATGATGTGGACATCCAAACTCAATTCCATGAAGCCTGTTATGAGAAAGTCTAAGCCTACAAAACAAAAAATAAAGTCCAAGACCCAATTTAAGACTTAGGTAGACTCATGATTAGATGAATGCTTAGGAAGACCAAAGAAGCTTTGTAGTAGAAGGTAACCTATTTGCTGAAGGCTTAACTATTGAAAAACAACCATATGGAGGAAACTAGGCTTATTACATATGTAATGGACTTGGAGAACAAAGATAAGGGCTAATAAGGATTTTAATTTATTTACTTTTAAATGAAGCAAACTCATAACCTAAATCTGTATTTAAACATTTTCAGGAATTGAGAAGGACAAATGATACATATTGCAAATTGGTGAGAGTGAATCTCCTAGATTCTTGGTTGAACCAACTCCTAGACTTATCAAGGGTTTTTCATTCTCTTGTGGCGTCTCTACGACTTATCTTCTTATATGAAAGTGACGTTGTTTATCTCTATCATCCATTTTACCTGAAACCCTACTTCCCAATTAATTTAATTTACTACCCCTAAACCTGTCCGTTCTAGAATCCCAACAGATGAGTTTACATCATTTGGTTCCAGAGCTCAATTTTAGAAAAGGATTGAGATGACTTGGAGAAATGGAAAAAAAAATTTACTGTCAATATCATTGTAAGTTATTGGTTGAACCATTGCAAAAGTCAAGCTCGTAAAAAAAAAAAGAAAAAATGAAGAAAATTGTTGTGGCTGAATAGTTTATAAGATTACAACATGATGTGAATCTGTCGGTTGGGATGCAAGAACAGACCGATCTAGAGTAAGAACTTGAATTTATTGGAACGTAGGATTTCAAGTAAAATAGGTGAGGGAAAGCAGCACCACTTCTATCGAAGAAGATAAGCCTTAAAGACGCCATAAGCGAATGAAAAATCCTTGATAAGTCTAAGAGTTGGTTCAGCCAAGAACCCAGGAGATTCACTCTCACCAGTTTGCAAAATATCTCATCTGTCCTTCTGAATTCCTAAAAATGTTTAAATATAGGCTTTGAGTTTGTCTCATTTGAAAGTAAATAAATAAAAATAAAATAAAATAAAATCCTTATTAGCCCTTCTCTTAGTTCTCTAAGCCCATTGGATATGTAATCAGTCTAGTCTACTCCATATAGTTGTCCTTCAATAGTTGAGCCTTCAGCAGATGGGTTACCTTGCACTGCAAAGCTTCTTGGATATTTCTAAGTCTCCCTCTAGTCATGGGCCCACCTAAGTCTTTAATTGGATCCTGAACTTCACTTTTTATTTTGTAGACTTGGGCTTTCTCATCATGGGTCTTGTGAAGTTGAGCTTGGATATCCATATCATTGTCCCCTTCTTGGAAAGCATTTGTCCTCAAATGTTGAGAATCATTCCCAATATTAAAAAGAAATAAATCAAATACATTAAAAGTGACACTTACTCCATACTCACCCGATAGATCAACTTTATAAGCATTATCATTAATCCTCTCCAACACTTGAAAATGACCATCTTCTCTTTGCTGGAGTTTGGACTTCCTTTGCTCAGAGAATCTTTCTTTCTTCATATGAACCCAAACCCAATCATCGGGTTCAAAAACAATTTTTTTTCTTCCTTTATTAGGTTGCTTGGCATAGTTTTTATTTTTCTTTTCAGTTTGTGCCTTCACACGCTGATGCAGCTTTTTCACATAATCAGCTTTAGCCCGTGCATCCTTATGCTTAAAAATAGAAATATTAGGCATAGGTAGTGAATCAATTGGTGTTAAAGGATTAAATCCGTACACAATTTCAAATGGTGAACAATTAGTTGTGCTATGAACAAACCTATTATAAACAAATTCTAAATGAGGCAACATTCGTCCCATGACTTAAGACTTCTTTAGAATAGTCCTAAGAAAAATGCCTAATGTTTTATTCACTACCTCAATTTGTCCATCAGTTTGTGGATGACAAGTAGTAGAGAAAAATAATTTAATACTAAGCTTATCCCACAATGTCCTCCAAAAGTGACTTAGAAACTTAGTGTCCCTATCACTTATAATACTCCTAGGCACTTCATGAAGTCTCACAATTTCCTTGAAAAATAAGTCAGCTACATGACTTGCATCATCTGTCTTCTTGCAAGGTATGAAAAGTGTCATTTTTGAAAACCTGTCAACAATAACAAAAATATAATCTCTGTCATTTTTTTGTTCGTGTTAATCCTAAGACAGAGTCCATAAAAATGTCAATCCAAGGATAGTCAGGTATAGGTAAGGGTGTATATAAACCATGTGGCGTTACTTTTGATTTTGCCTTTTTACAAATAATGCAATGGTAAAAAATTTATACATGTCATGCTTCATACAGGACCAATAGAAATGCTTATGCAATGTTTCTAAAGTCTTTTGTACCCCAAAACGTCCCATCAAACCACCTGCATGTGTCTCTCTTACTAGTAAATCCCTTATGTAACACTTAGACACACCTAATCTTTTCTCTTTAAATAAGTAATCATTGTGCCTATAGTATTTCATAAGTAGTATATATTTTAGAAAATTCAGCATCATGCAAGTACATCTCTCTCAAAGTTTAAAGTCCAAAAATTTTAGTTCCAAGAGTAGAAAGTAATGCATGTCTTCTAGATAATGCATCAGTATCAATGTTCCCTTTTCCTTTTTTTTATGTTTAATGACACGGAAATTGTTCAAGGAACTCAACCCACTTGAGATGTCTCTTATTTAACTTACATTGTCCTTTCAAAAATTTAAGGAATTTATGATCACTATGAATTACAAATTCTTTGGGCAAAAGATAATGTTGCCAAGTTTGCAACGCACGTACTAAAGCATACAATTCCTTGTCATAAGTGGAATAGTTTAAGACAGCTCCACTGCCCACATTAGATGAATTACATTCAATTTCAAAAGATTTTGTAAAATTTGGTAATGCAAGAATGGGAGCATTAGTTAGCCTATGCTTAAGGGCAACAAAGACTTTCTCATGTTTCTCTTCCCACTTAAATCCCACATGCTTTTTAACTATCTCATTAAGAGGTGCAGCTAAGGTACTAAAATTCCTAACAAACCTTCTATGGAAACTAGCTAAACCATCGAAACTTCTCACTTCACTCACAGTTTTAGGTGTAGGCTATTCTTGAATGACCTTAATCTTTTCCCCATCCACTGATACCCCTTTAGCACTCACAACAAATCCCAAAAATATAACATGGTCAGTGCAAAAGGTACATTTTTCAATATTAGCAAATATTTTTTCTTTTCTAAGTACATTCATTACAACACTCAAATGCTCAACATGCAAATCAATATCAATGCTATAAATCAGAATATCGTCAAAATATACCACAACAAACTTGCCCAATAATTCCCTTAAGACCTGGTTCATTAATCTTATAAAATTGCTTGGGGCATGAGCCCAAAAGGCATCACGTGCTAGTCATACAAATCATACTTAGTCTTAAATGCAGTTTTCCACTCATCCCCTTCCCTTATCCTAATTTGATGTTACCCGCTTTTCAAATCAATCTTAGAAAACACACAAGCACCATGTAACTCATCAAGGAGATCATCTAACCTGGGAATATGATGTCTGTATTTGATTGTGATATTATTGAGAGCCCTGTAGTTTGTGCACATCCTCCAAGTCCCATCTTTTTTAGGCACCAATATCACGAGAACAACATGTGGGCTCATACTTTCTTGCATCCACCCTTTGCTCATCAATTCATCAACTTTCCTTTGAATTTCTTGAGTCTCTTGTGGATTGCTCCTGTAACCTGATCGGTTGGGTAAAGAAGCTCCAGGAATGAGATCAATGTGGTGTTCAATTCCTGGTAGTCCATTTGGAATTTCTTTTGAGAACACATCCTTATATAAACGTAAAAGAAACTCAACACTAGTAGGAACAACAAGTTCATTAGAGTTGTTAGCAATCAAAATATTATTTTTGCAATACAATAAGTGAAGTAGCTTATTAGACATCAACACCTTCTTCGCCTCACTCTCTCTCTCACCAAACAATTTATTTTGCTCTCAAGTGTTTCACTCTTTTTGTTTCCACTCTTTTTATGTGTTTCACTCTTTTCTCCTTTCTCTTGAATTCTTCTTTCTCTCAATTTTATTTGGTCCTCACAAACCTCTCTAGGAAATAATGGTTTAAGAATAATTTTCTTATCATTGTGTATGAAAGAAATCTTATTTGTGAATCCATCATGTATTGCCCTTGTATCATATTGCCATGGTCTCCCTAATAGGATATGACTTGCCTCCATTGGAACCACATCACAGAGCACCTTGTCAGTGTATTGTCCCATGGAAAGGCACACCTCCACTTGTTTATTCACAAACAACTCTCCATCCTCACTAAGGCATTGAATTTTGTATGGCCTAGGATGTGGCTTACTCTCCAAATTTAATTTGGACACCAATCTAGAGCTAGCCACATCGGTACAACTTTCACTATCAATAATCAAAAAGCACAATTTCCCATTGATATAACATCTGGTATGGAAAATGTTATCTCTTTGGGATTGGGTCAAAGCATGTAGTTGACTTCCCAACAACCTCCTAATCATCAATAAACCACCTTCCATTACTTCCACCTCTATTTCTTCCTCCTCATCTTCTTCACTACCATAAGACTCACTCGTATATTCTCTATTATCCTTAAAGATAATGATTCTCTTAGTAAGACATTCAGAAGTAATATGCCCACTTCCGAAACACCTAAAGCAGTTTACATCCCTGGTTTTAGTGGTCTTCTCATTATAACTCTTTAAAGCTTTTTCTGTATGGAACCGCCTTAGTAAATTTGGAGGATGAGGATCCTTCCTTCCTGGACTTGTCCTTCCAACTTGGGATAAAGTTGGAAGAGCTCCTTCTTGCAATACTTTTCCTCTTGAATTGTTGTTCAACCTAAGTGGCCTTATGCAACAAATCCTCCATCTCAACATATTCTTGCAACTCTATAATATCTCTTATATCACTATTCAAACCACTCAAAAATCAAGTCATAGTCACTTCATTGTTTTCCTCAATTTTAGCTCTAATCATGGTAATCTCCATGTCCTTAAAATACTCTTCAACACTCCTATTGCCTTGAGTCAATTTTTTGGAGTTTAAGCTGCAATCTATATTGTAACTAGCTAGAACATATCTTTTCCTTATGATACTTCTCATCTCACCCCAAGTTTCTACCATTGGTTCTTCATTTCTCCGCCTCTCCTTTTGATACTTGTTCCACTGAATGAGTGCATAATCAAAAAATTCAGTTGCTGCCATCCTGACTTTCTATTCCTTAGTGTAATTGTAATAGGAAAACAAATATTCAATTTTCAGTTCCCATTCCAAGTATGCTTCTAAGTCTCCTTTTCCCTTAAATGATGGGATTTTAGGCTTTACTCCTTCCATTCTACTTTGATGCAGTTCACCATCATTATTTCTTCTTTTTCCTCCTACTGTCTTCATGATTGTCTCTATTTGCCATTTGGTCCAACCTCTCATGGAGCTCATCATTCTGTTGTCTCATTAATCTCTCAAAATATTGAGTTAAAGCTTGCATTTGTGGTGTTGAAAGGGTGATTTCTGAAGAGGAAGGATTAGCACCTGCACCTTACATACTTAAATTAAAAAAATGATTAGAAGTAACAAGTAATATATCCTCACTGCCTCTTCCTCGCGTGTTTAAACTCAACACTCAAGTGTTTGCACTCACTTTAGGCTTCTTTTTATATAATATAACTCTTTTGTCTTTTTCCATCTCCTTGAGTTCTTAAACAAATCAACAAGACCTTTTCAAGAACAATCCACCCAATAAGAGTAATTCCAACAAACAAATATATATATATATATATATATATATATATATATATATATATATATATATAAAAGGGCAACAAACACAAAGATGGGATAAAGAGGAACACTTTGATGACAATTTTAATTACCTAACAAGTATAATACCAATCCTCCGCAATTGTAGTCAATATATCACTTCATAGATACTTGACTTTATGTTGTAATCACATGAACCATTCAGCCACAAATTTTTTCTTTTTCGATTTTTTTTCAGTTTTTTTTTTTTTTACAATCTTACTTTTGCAATGGTTCAACCACTAACTTACAATGATATTGACAGTAAAATTAAAGGAAGGATTTTACCAATTTCTCCAAGCCATCTCAATCCTTGCCCTAGAACTGAGCTCTGAAACCAAACAATGTGAACCCGTCTGTTGGGATTCAAGAACGGACTGATCTAGGGTAGGAACTTGAATTTATTGAAATGTAGGGTTTCAAGTAGAATAAGTGATAGGGAAGCAGTGTCACTTCTATGGAAGAAGATAAGCTACAGAGACACAACAAAGAAATAGAAAATTCTTGATAAGTCTAAGAGTTAGTTCAACCAAGAACCCAGGAGATTCACTCACCATTTTGCAAAATATGTCATTTGTTCTTCTGAATTCCCAATAATATTTAAATACAGGCCTTGAGTCTATCTCATTTGAAAGTAAATAAATAAAAAAATTAATTAAATTAAGATCCTTATTAGCCCTTTTGTTAGTTCTTTAAGCCCATGAGATATGTAATTAGTCTAGTCTCCTCGATATAGTTATCCTTCAATAGTTGAGCCTTCAACAGATGGGTCACCTTGTACTGTAAAGCTTCTTGGATCTTCCTAAGTCTTCCTCTAGTCACGGGCTCACCTAAATCTTAAATTGGATCCTGAACTTCATTTTTTATTTCGTGGACTTGCGTTTTCTCATTATAGGTCTTTTGAAGTTGAGTTTGGATGTCCACATCACAACATAAACTCAAGTACCTATGAAGTGATATATTTACTACAATTGTGCAAGATAGTTACTATACTTGTTAAATCATTAAAATTATTGTCAAGATGTTCCTGTACAACCCATCATTGTGTTTGCCGCCCTTTCAAAAATGTGTTCTTTTGTTTTATTTTAAACTTGAATAGAGATATCGTAAGATATAAAATAATATTAATAACTAATTTACGATATAAAAAAATATACAACAATTTGAAAATAAAATATAATTAAAAAAAATTATCCAAAAATAAAAGATGAATTAAATAATATTTTGGTTCACTTAAATTTGTGATTTCTTATGTTACTGAATAATATTTATCATTTGATTTTAATAGAAAAAACAATTTTGTTTTGATTCTTATTATTTATTGACATTCTTAGGTTATCATTATTTTTAATAGTAATTTTACAATGTACTAATTTATTTTGATAATATTCATACTTTAATGTTTTATTAAAATAGAAAATATTTTTTATAATATAAGATCTTATTTAAAATTAATTTCTTAAATTTTATATCATGTTAACATATTTCAACATAGAAGTTTTATATGATATAGATGTTAAGCATACTACTTTAAATATGAATCATACAACGGGCTTAAATAACATTTTAATGATTGATGAAGATTAACATGTATTTTTTTCTAATAAATTTATACGTTTTCATTTTGATCCTAAATAAAATTTTCAATTTTCTTTATAAAATTTTATTTTTATTTTAGTGTTGGCATATTTTAAGTGATAAATTATATATATGTAAAGATTAAATAGGATTAACATGTTATTTTAAAAAATAATTAATTTGATCCAAAGTAACCTGATTTTCCTTCAGTTACATTTTGCATCCCTGTTTACCTTTTAATATTCTTTATTTAAATGGTGGATAAAATAATAAAAATAAAAATTATTTTGTATGTTTTTAATGTTCACTTGTGTAAAAAACTGAATAAGTAAATGTTAATTTCGAACAAATATTTTAAATGGTGTTTCTTTTTATGAGTTGATAGTCGTGAGAATTAATCCCCACGAATAACTCACCGCCCAACATATCAAACCATTTAACAAGATATTATTTTTGCTTTGGAATTGAAATTGATGTGCATGCCATGAGCAACATAAACTTTGGGAAGAGAAAGGAAAAATTTAGGGTTATATTTCCCATATTTTGCATTGAAAAACTAATGTGATGGTATTGATTACTAATAATGTAAATGTTTCGCAAATAAGTTTTTTAGTAGTTAGTATGCTTTTTTAAGTTTCATTTTTATTTTTATTTTGTTTATAAAATATTTATTAAGGTTTTTTAAATTTTTTTGTATAAATATTATTTTATTGTTTATTCATTTATTATATATGATTTTACTATTTAAAATTTTTTTACACGAAGTAAAAATTATTGTTTAATATTTTAATAAATAAGATATTAGAAAATAAGTTTGCTATTATTCTTATTATTATTTTCATACTTTTATATCATATCGTTTATTTTAGCTAGTATATCATTTATAATATTTATTTTACTATTTTACAATTATATTTTAATACTTATAAATACTGGATTTATTTCATTTTAATTAGTTTTAAATAATTTGTGTATTATATTGTAAAAAAAAAAAAAAAAAAAAAAAAAAAAAAAAAAAAAAAAAAAAAAAAAACCATCTTATGAAAGATAAACAGAGCCTATTTAACAATCACTCATAACAGAAGATTAAATCTAGAAACATATTTACATATATGGTTTTGTAAGTAAAACAAAGAGAAGGACAAACAACATCCAAACGTATGCAAATATCAACAAACAAAAGACTATTTACAGTTGATTAAAATTCGATATTCTTCATTTTTAGCTATTTGCATATTAATTTCAGTCCAAATAAAAACTATATTGGTCCCATTAATATGATGTTTTCAAAGGACCTAAAACCTATAAATCAAATGAAAACCAATATTTAGTACTCTAAAATTCTACACTTACAACAATCTAAAAGTCTACACACCCATTATCACCCCCAACATTCAATTCAAACTAACATTTCAATTATATCACGTCTAACAAATCTATAATTTATTGATACAATTTTTAAATTAAAATAATTTAATCATTCTAATTTCTAATTCAAGTTTACTAGTACTTAACACACTTTCAATAAAACAACATCAGCAATATTTAAATTTAATTTATATTTAGGTTATATTTTGTAAGATCCTAGAAATTTACTTTAGAGTATAAATTTGTTAAGACTTAGGGAATAGTCTAAGAATAAAAGTGGCATTAGTAAAATGACATTTGAATATTTTATTATTAAAAAGAAAAATTTATATAAATAGGAAAACTACTTATTCAGATTTTATTTATATAAAACCACCATCTTTCTAGAATAGAATCCCATTTTTCTTCTGTACCTTCTCTCTAGAATTCTGGCCCTAGAATCCTAGCTTCCAGTAGAGCAAAAGTATTCGATCAGATTCTTAAATAGAGTAGCTTTATTTTCTACTCATTTCCTTTAAGTCAATTTTCTAGTGTTCTTAGCTACTCTAGCAGACTAACATGCATGTGACATCTAATACATCAGAATAGGTCTCTGTTAGTTTATGATCGTAGTGATATAGTCTGATCATTGATTAGAGCTCTATGATGCAGGTTAGGAGATCCTGTATGAACTTTAGGCTTGGGAGCTCTTTTGAAGATTGCTCTGCTTAAGCCAGGTAAGGGAAACTAATTACATGTTTTATACGAATTAGCTATCTTCACATAGAACCTAAGATAGAAGACTTGAATGTATAAATCTTTGATCATCAGTGTTGAAGGTTTTCTGAACTGGTCATTGAACACACTGAATGAGTTTGATTGTTTGATTTGTGTGATTAATCGATGTGATTAAGTAGTAGAATAATACTTGAATGTAGTAGTGTAATATCTATAGATTGATTTGATTGAGGTAACATTTAATATGACTTGTGATGATGATGTAAGTGTGGATGGATTTTTGAACTAAATTTATTGGCATAAACTGATTTTGAGTGTAATTCAAGGAGTTGGCATCCTATATTTAGATATGTTGTAATATGTTAATTTATTTTTGATAATAAGTTAGTAGAATGAGATTGCTTCTTCTAAATGAGTTGATAGGTTTGAATGATTAGATTTGGTTGGTGCTATGATTCATCTAAGAATGGAAGAAATTCTTGAGACATTTGAGATTGAGATTGAAAAGTGAATGAATGAGCAAAAATATATGATATTGTTAAAGTATTTAATCAAGTGGTCAAGACATAGTATTTTCAGGAAAGAAAATACCAGTGTCTAGGTCAATTAGGATGTGCATTGTCTAAGGATTTGATCAATAACGATTGATATTCTGACTTTACTAGTAATATGAATCAAATAGATGAAGGTAGTGAGAGTCGAAGGAGGCCTGAACTGGGTTACTGTAGTTGAAATATAGCTGGTCAGGAAAGTCTCAGGGGACTAACCTTGTCATACAAGATTGTTGATTCATTGATTGGGGACTGTATGGATTTACGATTTGGAGTTGTATGACAAATACATATCTCGAGGTCTATCCAAGGCACGAGTCTTTCAGAAGTAGAATTGAGTCTATGTATATTATTTGAGATCATGAGTTCATATTTTTAGATTAGTTGGATGATTGATGATATGAATGGATTACTATGTGTTAAATATTACTTATATGTGATCAATTTAGATTATATGAGAAATCTTTTAATTATTACCTTACCCTTTCTTGCTTGTCTTTGTGCATTTGTTTTCTATCTTTGATGATCGTGTTATACACGGGACTAAACAATGTTGCAGATGAACCAGTAGAGGATGTTCTTGATTGAGTCTGCTGCAGATTTTCTTTAGATTTTGAAAAACTCTTCATTATATTTATATGTAAATATATTTTGTTTTAAAATTCCTAAGAAAAGAGAAGTATTTTTATGTACATTCTTCTTGGATATATTATAATGTATGTATATATGTATGCATGTTCAAATTACTTGTTAGAATAAAACAGTGTTAATTTGCGATGTTACATTATTTTATCTTAACCATTTCGTAATTCGTAGAATTAGTCACAAATAATGAAGAAAATAACCTTAGGAAAAACATGGAGAGAATATAAAGAAAGTAAGACGATTTGATAGACTTTGGTTTTAGATGACTGAAAAATTAAACTGATTGGTTTTATTTATAATTTTTAAATTCAACTTAAAATACAATTGTAATTATTCTTCTTTAACACTCATAAACAAGTTCTTACACATTTAAAATTATAAACAATTTTCATTAAAATTTCCACATATAATAAAAATTGTTAAAAGTTGGATGAAATTTTCACCAAGAGATTTTCAAAAATAAATTAAGAAAAAGTTATTTAGTCTTTTTAATTATTTTGACAAATATATTTTTTTGCATATTTTTTTATTATGAATGATTTAATATATAATTAAGCATACCAATTTCACGCATAATTTTTTATATAAAAATCTGATACGTAATGGTATTTATTGAAGGACAGCAGAATATTATACGTAAACAAATTCACCACCCAGGGATGAGTGGGTAAGAGTCGGAGATGGTAATGTAAAAGAAAACAAAGTATTCAGCAACTATCAGAATGAATATGGAGATAGCGGAAGAGAATTTAAAGTTCGCTCACCTACGTATAGGAAGAAGAATAAGAAGAATTCAAAGAAAAAAGAAAGAATTCACAGAAGGGAATGTAGAGAGGCAAAAGAAGAAAATACTTTCAATGCTCATCTTCCTTTTATTTTAACCTAATTTCATTTGTTTATGTTATCATTGGCCTCTCTATTGAAAATAACCTTGTTCTCTAGCTTCCTCCTTGGTTAGCCCTTGTGGTTAGCCCTTGCTATTTGATTATATACTTCCTCCAACCACTTGTTATTCTTCTTTATCATCATGTGTTTGAGTATTAAATATGGTTGTAATGAACAACCTTTTTCATCCAACAATAATGCTCATTTGTGCACACATGCAGGTTGGTCATGTCCGTCACATCTTTTTAAGTACAGAGACACGTGAAATACCGGGTGAATTTAAGCTGTCGGAAGCAATTGTAACTTGTAGGGGACTTGGCCAATTCACGCCATAATTAGGAAGGGTCATAGAGAGTTTCTATAGTTTTTATTAACTTGAGAGAATGTTGGTAATACAGTTGTAATTTGACATAAACTAAGTCTTCCTACCTTATATTAATTTAACTATATAATATATTACTTTAGATGTAAAGAATGAGCAAGCCAATTTAGAGATATGTTATTTTTAGACCAACAATCAATTAATATTAACACCATCTCGTTAAAAAGATGAATATTCAATTTCATATAAGAGAAATTTTCTTAATAGCATCATAAATAGAGAACTAAGACGGAGAAAGAAGATGAACGATTAACCTTCACACTAATTAAGTGAACAAAGTTCTTTCACAAATTGTACATTATTCACATTATCCTATATTTGTAAAAGGATTATTTATTACTAATAAGAGTCCTTCATCCAAACTAAACTCTTTATCATGACTATGGTTGACTCAAATTCTATCAGAGTAACAAAAATTAACTTTACGGACTTAAAGTTATTGAACATGGATGATATCATAGAATGTACCACAATGAATTTTTTTTAATAAGGTAGCATTTGTTGTAATTTGTATAATCTAAAAAACATTTAAGTATCACTATTTATTTTAGTATCTTTTGACTCCGCAAATATTTATATGGTAAGATTTAAGGTGTTCACTATAAAGAGTCGAATAGTTTAAAAAAATTCTGATATAAAGAACCTTACATTTAGCTACATCATTAACAGTTATACTCCCTTATTTGTTGACCAAACCTATTTTCATGTGATTAATATTAAAATCTTTATCTTTTACTTTTACTAAATTTATCTAGAGTTCAAAAACATTGATCCAGTTTTAGTAATAACTATAAATCCACCCATCATTAACAACAATCACACCTTTTTTAAAAGTTTCATCTAAATTATAAAATGTTCTGACTTCTTTCTTTTGGAAACGACTACTCTCAATTTAGTGAGCAACACTCATACAATAAGATTCCTTAATAAATGAAATGGTAATCTTAAGGGTAAAACTTATTCATTTATACATTTTTCTTCATTAAAGAGAAGTAGTAGAGAGACTTGTTTTTTTCTTCTTCTTAGAATCTTTTATTACTTGAATGTTGTTTTACTGTTAAATTCTTTTATCAGCATTTTAAACTATATTTTTCGGTTGCCATTTGATAAATTTAAATCTCTTGTTAACAAATAAGCCAAGATGGGTGAGATATGATTTGATGATGATTGTAGGTGTTACATAAAACTTGTGTTTTTTTCATATTACCATGGAATCTCACTCAATTCAGTAATTTAAGAATACTACGGGACTGGATGTTTAGGAAGAATGTTTAACTACAACATAAAAACATCAAATTAAAATAAATAATAAAACTAAAATTCTTTATAAGTTGCAACGTAAAAGGGAGACTTTAACCACTGCGCCAGACAAACGAATACGATAATATTATGATTATTATTATTCTTATTATGATTGTTAATATTAATAATAATATTATTATTAATAATATTATTATTATTATCATTTTTATTAAAAACAATCATAATAATATTAACAATAATATAAATAATATCAATAATAATATTAATAATATTGATAAAAATAATATTAATAAGATTCATAATAATAATAATAATAAATTAATAAAATTTAAAATACTGATATTATTAATAATATTAATACGGGTAATAAAAATATAGTAATATTAAAAATATTATTAATGTAAATATAAATAATATTAATAGAAGTATTAATAATATTCCATATATTAAAAAACTAATAATGTTAATATAAATAATAATAATAATAATGTTATCAATAACATTAATAATATTTTGTGTATAAATATTAATAATATTAAAAACATTAAAAATATTAAAAACAAAATTAATAATTTGAAAAAAATATAATACTCATAATAATAATAATTATAATTATAATAATATTATAACTAACAATATTAGAAATAATAATGAAAACAATAATTTTAGCAATAATATTAATAATATTATTAATATTAATATTAATAATAATAATGATAATATTATTAATAATACCAATGATAATAATAATATTAATAAAACTAATAATAATATTAATAATAGTAATACAAATTTAATAATCATAATAATAATAGTAATAAAAGTATTAAAAATACCAATAATATTAGTTATAATATTAATATTGTTAATAATATTCACCTTTACTAATTTTATTATTAGTAAATCAATATGAACATCATTAATAAGAGATAATATTAGTTTTATCTATAAATATAAGTTCCTAAGTATTATCCACGGACATAGGTCCGTAGGTATTACCCACGAACATAGGTCTGTAGGTATTACCTACGGAAATAGTTCGTGGGTAATACCTATAGACCAATATCCGTGGGTAATATCTACTGATCTGTGTCCGTAGGTAATATCTACAAATCTATGTCCGTGGATAATACCTACGGACTTAAATCTACATATACAGATCTGTAGGTAATAATCCGTGGATAATGCTGAATTTACCTACAGATACAGATCCGTGGGTAATAATCCGTGGATAAATTGAGTTTTTCTTATAGTGACATAATAATCACATTAAATATGATATCTAAGCCATTAAAATAGTTCATTTCTATAGGAAAAATTAAAGAGAATAAGAATGAAACACAAATCATACTTATATAAAAAATAACGTCACCTTCAACCAAAACTTTAAAATATTGGATTTGTAAGTCTTTTTCTTTTATATATATATATATATATATATATATATATATATATATATATATATATATATAAATATATATATATATATATATATATATATATATATTTTTAAATTGTATTTACGTATAAAATTTTATTCATAAAGTTTACAAAGATAATATTATTCACCCAATAAATACTTTATTAATCACTATATATGTTTATAGAAGATAATAGAAAAAACAGAAACTAGCATCATGATGAATTCAACAATTATGAATAATTAAGTATTGTATTCCTCCAGAGAGTTGAATTCTCATCCCTCTTCTACAGTGATTATTCATGCTGGAAATGAAATGATCCCAAGTCAGGAAGTTGAATGCAAGCATGTCCTGTTTTATACACTCTTGAATATATTGTATTTTTTGGAATCCTGTATTTTTTGTATCCTTTCGAATCCACAAACACCACGTTGTGCAGAGAAGTATTGTAATTGAACACTGTACATATAAAACAACCATCAACAAAAAAATCAACAAAAAATCACCCTATGAATGTCTAAGAACAAATTCCATTCTTATACAACACTACACTTCATTTACATAACTTTAATATTATTTATTTGCTAGAAAAGTTACAAAAAGAAGTGTATTTCATATAATATATATAGAAAAAACACTAACCAAGCACATCACCACCAATGGACTTGCCATTAGACCAATCAGAAACATTAAAAGTCCAACAAATCTCCTCTAAGCATGAACCGTCTGCTTTCCCAACAAATCTCCTCTAAACATAGATTCTTGCATGAACCATATTAGAAAAGAGCACCACTGTATTTGATTAAGTAATGAAATATTGACCAATTTTTACTTCTTTATAATTGTTCAAAATCTCTTTTTAGAGTAGTCTCTTTTCTAGACTTGCTATTGCTCCCTCCTAGGTGTGTTGGCCTAACCTCACACGTAATTCACTCTAAATTCCATATCAACACACTTCAATCCACCACAAACATAAATTATTTCGCTGCATCTACTCTAGGTTTTGTTCAAAATATCAAACCTTCAAGAAGAAGCACATTGAAACATGCAATTGAAGCTAGAATTGCATCATTTGGCATCAAAGCTTAGGTTCTTCAAAAGATAAATGCTTCTTCCATTTTTCTTCTTCAAAATGGTTTTGTATACCTGTTTCCTTTCATGTCTTGGACTTTTTCCGATGTTATTCATTTATATATGTCTTTTATCATGGTTCAAATTATTTGTTCTTGCTTGAACCATCATTAGTTGTGTTCGAGGTGTTATTGTTGTGTGTTGAAACTGTTTTAGTGTTTTAATTGAGTTTTCTTCAATTTTAATCGGTTGAATCTTCTTACTTTTAGGTATTTTTGAATTATATAATTTGTTATGTCATGTTCTAAGTCATGTGCTTTCAAATATGTCATAAACTGCATGTTCAGAACCTTGTTCACAAGGTGTTTGTGAAAATGCTTATACTATGTCTACTATGTGTTTGATGAAATGTATTGATTAAACTACACTTATGTGAACCTTTGTGTGTTTTTCCTTTTATGTTTTTGAGTTCTTTAGCTTGTTATTAGATCATTAACAAGTTCCTTAGAGTTAGGTTTCTATTATGTCACGATGTTATGTTTAAACTCGTTGGATTCCTATAGGTATCAATTTCCTGAAGTTGTTTTGTAAATTGCACTGGTTTGAAAAATTTACTACAAACAATATACATATCATATTGACGTGAAATTTTTTGTGAGAGCACCTTAAAATGTTGACAAGATACAATAAAAGAATTACGTTCAAATTTTCAAAAGAAGAAAAAATGAAAAATCATGCAAGCATATTCCTTAAAGATGATGTTTTCATGTTACATGTACAACATACACAACATCCTCATAAATCATTCCATCTCTCAAGTCTCATTATTGGATTGTTCATTTTCATGGTCATAATGTTGATTTTCCCATGCAACACAGTAGACCAGTTTTCCAACATAGGATCTTTGATGTAAAACACTTGAGAAGCTTGATATGTCATGATAAATGGTTCCTCCTGATATCCCATCTTCCAAAAGTCAACCAAGGTCAATATAAATTCATCAATTTTCACACGAGTTTTATTTTCAATCCACTTCACTTGAAAAAAAGGTCAAAAAACATGGTATAATAAACCTCCCAAATCTCCTTCATGGCACCATAATAAAGCATGGACCCCATAACAGGATTTTGATCTTTTGAAGTAAAAAAATGCATGGACTTTGCCTCCAAGGTGACTTCAGTACTTTGCATTCTACTTTTATCATCTTAAGACTTTTTATAAAACAAACAATTGTTTATTTCATAGCCAGAACAACATAAAACATCGAACTTTAGTCCATTTGCAAGCTATGTTAATGTTTCATATGCTTATCGATCATTGATGATTTCTTGTTTAAACTATGCCATGATGTCTTATTATGCTCCATGAAGACCATTTCTCTTATTGCCTACGATTATTGTCTTCGAAAATGCCTTTGTTTGCAAATAAATATGTTATGACTTCATTTGTGTTTTTCAATATATTAAAATATGCCTGGTGAACCTCTTCTCTAGATTTGGTTAACACATGCACACCTCTTTATCACTTATTTATTGATCTACAAGAGTTCCAATATTTGGCAAAACTCCTAAAGAATTTGCTTTTGACATCTACTATAAAAAAACCTCAATAGCTTCTTTTGCAATGTATCTTCAACTGTAAAGGCTTCTTGACAGTATTGATTATTCATATATCCTTTCAAAATTTTCATCGCTCAACTAGGTACATCCATCATAGATAAATTGGCCCCCACAATATGATTTTTTTTTTACAAAATGAACAACCAAATGTACCATGATGTCAAAAACAATGGAGGAAAAAACATCTCTAGTTAACAAAAAATAATAGCAATTGCTTTTTTGAGTTCATTCAACTTTTGAGGTCAATAAATTTACTATATAAAGTTAAAAAAATAAACACAATCAAGTTATAATATGCCTTACATTTTTCAACAAGATTCCACAAATAGCCACAAGAAGTAATTATTGCATTAGAACATAACAATCACGAGACTGTTAGCCAAACTGTTTCATTTCCTGCTTATATACAAGGCTCTTAACATTTGAAGATTAGCCTTGTGGTATCTTAATACCTTTAAGACATTGATAGAAACATGTTATCTCATTTTTTGACAAAGTGTAACATGTTGTGGTCAAATAGGTATGTTTACCAACTTCTCGTGGTGTCAATTCCTCTTGTATATTCATCTCAATCAAATCTAAACGATCATTGACACCATCAGTTATCCTGTCTTTGATGTTGAGAAGTGTTCTAATTAACCTATCACACACATTCTTTTATACATGCATTACATGTATACAATGTCTCACATCTAACTTGCACCAATACGGAAGATAAAAAAATTGACCTCTTCTTCCATATGTCAATCATAGTTGTTTCTTCTTTGTTTTTCCAAAGACCACATTAACATTTTTTTATACCTTTTTCATAAATCTCAAAACACTAGTTAATGGAATAAGACAAATATCATCTTCTTAGTGTGAATTAAAGTTTTTTTTTTCAATATATTGTATGGGTGAAATTGGTTTAGAAATTTATGACCCCGAAGATAAACTATCTTCATGTCATCTTTCAACTACTTTTATAATGTATTTTCTTCTCAATTTAGACATGCTTTATGACCCTTCATATTATAACCCAACAAGTTTCCATATGCAAGAAAGTCATTGATAGTACAAAGTAATGTTGCATGCAACAAGACTCATTGGCAAACTCATCAAATACTTTAACCCCTTGATCTCACAACAACTTAAAATCTTCAATTAATGATAAAAATATATTTCATTTCCCAATTATCTTGGACCAAAGGTAATCATAGGTAACATCATGTATTTGTGCTTTATACACAAACCTATACGCAAGTTATAAATCACTAGCAAAATAGGCCATGAACTATGATTGTTATTTAAATTTAAAAACAAATTCATTCCATTATTAGATAGTCCAAGCCTTAGATTTCTTGATTCATTTCCAAATTGAGGAAATTCTTTATCAATTTTTTCTATTGCAAAGAATTAGTTAGATGATGAAGCAATCCATCACACTTTCTGTCTTCTGCGTGTCACCTAAAGTTTTTTAACATCATTTAGATTCACAAACATATATTTGACCCTTGGAATTAGTGGAAGATTCCAAACTACCTTCGCAAGCGAGACCATCCCTTATAACCTCGTCATTATTCTCTTGTTGACCACCTTTGACCTTATGGCATGACAATACATACTTGTGTGCTATCCTTTTAAATCTTCAAACTCTTTTCTATATAAAATATAATCATTAGTACATGAATTTATCTTTTTATACTCCATACCCATAAGACAAAGTATTTTCTTTGCCTCATAATTTCATTTGGGTAATGTATTTTCTTTTAGGAACATTTCCTTCAACAACTGAAGCAATTATATGAAATTTTTATCAGTCCATCCATTCATTTCCTTCAAATTCATGAACCATACACACTGTTGATAATCATGTGAAGTTAGTTGAACCAGGATAAAATAGAGTTTTTGCATCATGAGACATATTTTTCATACACAAAGACTTAAGCAAAAGATTATACTCCAACATTATAGATCATGACCCATAATCTATTATCTATTGTTGAATCAATAAACCCCTCAGTTTGACATACCCTTGACAAATGTAACAATTCACCATGTCAATGTTGTATAATTTTTAAAAAATTCATCGGACATATGTTTTCTATTTAATAGCTTTTTTTCTTGTAGTGGGTGGCGACAACCTTGGGTATTGTACTTGTGTTCTTCATCTTCTTCTTATATCTTTATATAGATTTTGAGAGATGAAAGTTGAAGCTTTGTATATGTAAATCCTTGATTCTGCTTAATCTTCTAAAGAACTTCATTGTGCATCTTCATCTTTAATGGATGCTCAAATAGGAAAGACTTGATTTGATTCTTCCATGTGTTCTTGCCCTTGTTCTTCTTAAGGAAACATTTGAAACAAATTCAAATATATGATAGTTAATTGTAGTTAAAACAAAATTGCATTAACTCACTTATTTCCTTACCGAACTAACTATTAGATTGTTGATCATAAAAACATATTTAAAGATAGATTTTTTAGTTGTTGAAAAATGATTTCAAAACTCTTAATATTTATCAAGAAATTGTTTGATTGTTACAACTTTGATGAGTTGGTTTGATAGAGTGTTTATTGTAAGACTTACTATAAATAATAATGGTATAATGTATCTTTCAACTGCTACAAAATACATATTAAAATATTCAAATAACAAATATATTCGATCATATAAAATACTTAAAATATTTCTTATCATCAAAATTTTATAGACTATCTATATAGATAGTCTATTGGTTTAATCGTCTAAGGTCTCAATACTAATAATTTTGAGTTTTCCAATAGTAAGATAGAAAAATGAACAAAAGAAGAGAAGGAAGAGGAACGCACATTATAGATGTCGCAATTCTGGTCCTCTAATAAAGGAAACAATTATTCTAAGAAAAATCATCGTCTTTTCATATATTTTGAACTTTTGACGACAATCTTGTGAGAAATTGTCGTCATTTCACATTTTTATTGACAAACTTAGCCAACCATCTAATAAAATTTACATTTGTTTACAAAATTCACCACGTATTTGTTGATGACGGTGACTCTAAGAACATTTTTGAATTGGGTCGTAATATCCAAATTTTACAATAATGTTATATACCATTAGTGTTAATTCTTTATCGTAATATATTTATATTAGATTATAATTTAATAAAGAAATATTATATAATTATAATGTTAATATTTTGAAAAAATTATACTATATATGTTAAATGGTAGTTTAATAGAAAAACATTATATTAAAGTTACATTTCAATTTATTAATTTCTTATATTAATTAGTAATCTGATAGTATAATATTATATTAGAATTTTTAAAATTTTGTTGATTACAACTTTTTGTATTAAATAATAATTTGGTATGAATATAAAAAACCTTAATATATTTAAACTGTAGTGATTTGAAATTAAATCAAATTAAATCATCTTTCCATAAATAATAGTTAATAAACATCGATCGCTAACTATATGTGGTGATGCCAATAGTTTCCTTCAAATGAGACTGGATTTATACATATACTATTGTAGACATTCTAAAAGTATTTCTAACATTAATAATTTGTGTGACCAAAAGTTATCATCAATCATAACCAAGATATCACTATAATTCCAACAGCACATGAAAACTTCCATTGAACATGTGAGAGAGTCATGATGTTATGAATTTTACTAGTAAATTAATAAACTTAAAATGAGTTATTTCACAATTAAAAGTTAAAAGAAATTATTTTTTACGTTAATCAAAAGTGCCAACATAGTTAATTTGTAGAGAAAAAAGAGTGTGTTCATTCATCTTCTTCCCTTCTTTATTCTATACTCACGGTGCCTAATTTATACGAAGCTCCCCGTGTGTAGTAGCATCGTGGAGCTTCCCGAGGTTATGTGATTTCAAAAACACCTTTCATGAGTTAATTCCGGAAACAGGCATGCAATAATTATTATTACACTTTTTGAATAAGAGGATTCAAATCAATAGATTATGAATAAACTTGCTCGTTCCAAATGTAGCCAAACAAATTTCACCAAGCCAATTCTAATTGTGTACATTGGTTATCATGATTGCGTTAGGTGAATCATCACCAGCTTCCATAAAAATGGTCAGAGTGATATGATAACCTCTAAAAAATTCATTTAATCGGGTCACATTCACTATTTTATTTTCGTCTTCTCCTTCTTGGACCATTTTAAATATTTATATTTTAAAGTCAAGTGGTTATTTAGTACGAACAGATAATTTTCCATGTGAATAATTTACCTCTTCCGTGATTTATGTTCAAGACCTGTTTAGTACGTACAAAAGATATCCAAAGGAGAAAATGATCGTCCACTAGGATTTCATCTAATGGCAACAAACACCAATATTCAGTGCATCATATATTTTGGTAGTAAGGAATCATAAATTCCTTGGCACTAGAGACAAACAAACCAAGATTGTCCACATTCCAAAAAAAGTGAGATTCTTTTCTTCTAGCATGGAAGCAAACTTAAATGAGCAATGAGATTTCTTGGTATATCTTGTATTCATATTCATTTTGTTTATTTTTTTTATCTTTTGCACCAATAAAATCATTCGTAACCAGTTCTCAACATATGAACTATGAGATATATTATTAAAACAGTTATGTATGTGCTAGTTTAAAAGAATTGAAGATCAATGGAGGTTGCGACTGAAAAACTTTGCATTATTTAATATTAGATGGAAACTTTGTTTATCAATTTTGGATAAATTTTCACTTTTATTAAGTTTATTCCATTCAAAAGAGAATTCGAAGCCAGAATTGAGGAAACTTATTTGAGTACCACAGTGTCCGGGACCGGTAACAGAAGTTGTGGCGGAGCAGAGCGTGGGTTTTGCTATAAAATATATAAAAATATGTGAAGCTGGAGGTTAGTGATAAAAATGTGATTGTATTGTTTTACTCTTGATATATATATATATATATATA
>Ga0209489_103992_pt1 | contig 27894 bp, 27 predicted proteins | sample SiratrowhiteBW_FD_187527 | JGI IMG/M metagenome (GOLD analysis project Ga0209489, IMG submission 187527) | Root nodule microbial communities of legume samples collected from California, USA - Siratro white BW (SPAdes) (version 2) | ecosystem: Host-associated > Plants > Roots > Nodule | place... | reverse complement strand
CTCCCGTCACAATCTCCATCTCAAAAAAAAAAAAAACCATAAATAGAAATATTAAAAAACTCAAAATCTCAGTGAATCATGGAAGCAAGAACATCAGAGCACTCAATAGAAACCTTAACCCCCATCAAAACCCATTAGAGAACTCAAAAGAAACCTTTCAAAACTCAAAATCTCAATGAATCATGGAAATAAGAACATCAAAGCACTCAAGAGGAACCTTAAACCCCATCAGAACCCATCAGAACACTCAAAAGAAACCCTAAACCGTTATTTTATTATTATTATTATTACCATTATTTTTTTCTTTGTTTTCTTAATAAATCAATAAATAATATTTTATTTCAAATAAATTAGTGAAAATATAAAAAAGTATAAAATTTTCAAAATTAAAATATCAAACACCAACAAACAAATTCTATCATTAGAACTACACGAACCCTGATTTTTCATTTTGAATGGAAATGAGTAAGACCAAGGTCAATCCTTGTTGGGCCAAAAAAAAAAAAGAAATATTTTCTTTGTTTGTTTGTTTGTTTATTTTCATTTATTTGCATCTTTGTTCTTTATTTATTTGTATTTATGTTTATTTTATTGACATTTTTGTTTATTTGCATATTTGTTTTCTTATTTTGGTTTATTTGTATTTTACTTTTATTTTAATTTATTGTCATTTTTGTTTACTTTTATTTGCATTAATATTTGCTTGTTTTTTTGTTTGTTTCTTTTATTTGTCTTTATTTGTATTTTTATTGTAATTATTTTTGGAAAAAAATAACATTTTTAAAATCACACTCATTTTTTCTTATTTGATTAAAGGTACCGTCTTAGAACAGGCATGGTAGGAGTGCTAATACCTTTCCCACACTTAACCAACTCCCGAATCTTAAATTGGTTCGCAGACATTAATTTTTTTGTTTTCCGTAGTTTTCCATAATAAACTATGGTGCCGACTCCAATATCTAATAAAAAAAATAAAATATTTTTTTTTAAAAAATAAATAATTTTTTCATATCGCCCTCCTGTCGCGATCCCGGTCGCGACACCTTCCAAACCACCTTTTACACTTGTAGGAGATTAGTTACCCTTAATCTTAGTTAACTTTGTTAATATTTTTTTTTAAATACATGACTTTTGGGATTTCCATGATTGCTATAAATAGGAGTTCTCTCTTTTGTACAAAGACAACAAGTTGAATGAATAAAATTTGTTTGAGAAATTGTGAAAGTTGTTGAGTTGTTTCTCTGTTCCTTTCTTTGATTCTTATTTTGAGAAGCCTTTTCAAGTGGAAGATCCTCATTCACTTATCCTTGAAGATTTCTAATATTGAAGGTGGCATGTTCAATCATCTCTTTCCTCATTCCATTGTAAGTTTTCAAATCCTCTTAGTTTCGTGTTTCAATACTTGTTCATCCTTTGAATTTGTCTTTACCCCAAGCTTTTGTCTCATGGTATCAAGTGTGTTGCGCCATCTCTTGCCTTCTCTTGGGAAGTTCCATCTTCATCTCTGTTTGGGGTTGGTTTAGATCCTAAAATCCTTCAAGGGTTCACATTATAATTCACTTTATAAATAGGATTGCATGGTGATGTAAATTTAAGCTTGAATTTGGGTAATGAAATGTTGTTGAATTGTTTCTAGCCTCATTGCCTTTAAGCTCCTTATTTTAGCTCTTCCTGAGTCTAATATAGAATCTACTAGATAGAAACCCTAACCTCTATCAATCCTTGTTCCATCTAGTCATTCTAATCACTTCAAATCTTCCTCCATCGTATTCCACTACTCCGCATCCATTCCAACCAATGTGGCTCTTCCAAACTGTGGAGACATTGCATTAACAACTATTGGACATCACAGCTCATAGATCCAACTCCATCATATGGTATTCAGAGCAAGGTTCATTATGCAACTGAGTGTTCTATGTGTTCCTTCACTATTTTTCATAATTATAAGTTGCATCAATATATTTTACATGTCTTGAATTAGTTCAACCGTTTATTTAGTTCTTAAATTCATTCTGATCGGTTCAAATACATTGCAACTTGTTGAACTGTAAAAAAAGTGTCATATAGGTTGTTTCATGCATTGCATTAAGCTTTTTTTTTTTTTTTTTTTTTTTTTTGTTTTTTTTTTTTTTTTTTTTTTTTTTTTTTTTGCATTGTCCTTCAAGTTTAATCGGTTAAAAGTGTGTATATGTCTTTGTTTTTGCTATTATGAATCTATTCTAGTCATGTCCAAGTCATGTGATTCCATACATGTCACCAAATCTGTGTTTTACGGTAGTATATTAGGTTTTTGATAAAATGCTTGAGTGAAATTACCTAGCTCAGCAAGTGTTTGATGATATGTCTAGTAGTTTGTGTGCTTTGGTGCTTTTTATTTTATGCTTTTGAGTTCTTGTGCTTACTAAGTAAGTCTCCGTAATTAGCAATTCCATTTTGTCTAGTGGTTACGTTCCAACTTTATCAATTCCATGGGTTTCCTTCCATTGCTCATAAACTATTTGATGAAAGTTCACTGGAATTGGAATTTTTATTGGGATCAAACTACTTGATATTTTAAGCTGAAAATTTGTGTGAGAATACTTCAAGATGTACAAAATAATATTTTAAAAAGGTGCATTCAAATTCAAAATAAATAAAAAATGGTAGATAGAAAAAACTAGAATGTTAATTGTTGAAAACAAAGGAGATGCTCACTGTTTGCTCTTAGGTTTGGAATTATTTTAATTTTTCTAGTGACTTTTTTATGCCAAATTAATTAAGTCCATTTCATATATGATGTTGGGAACTTGAGTACAAAATTTCATAAAACAATTCGTTCTAGAAAAATCATAATAAATCCGAGAAGATAGATTACCAGATCATGTTCTAGTATTGTTTTCAGTTTTTAAAATATGCTCTAGTGCCCATCTTTAGATACTCATTTTGTGTGCCAAACTGTTTAGTCACTTTATTTCTTGCTTGTCATATTCATTCTAAATTATGAGTTAGTCCATTTCACTTTCACAAATTGAGCTTTTATTGCTTTCTTTGGTGGCCTCTTGAATGAGTTAGAACAACGGAAAAGAGATTGTGGATGTGTTAGTCAACTAATGATAAAGTGAATACTTGAGTACAAGACTGTTAAAGTAGCTCACAAAGAGGACCATTCAATGAAGCTGGATTGAGAGACAAAGTTTGCAAGAATATAGAGTGAAACATGTGAGGCATTGTATCAAATACATGGAGTGCAAGTGTAATAGCTTTTAATTTTAGCAAACAATTTGGTTGTATTACTTTGAGTCGTAAGTTGTATTAATAATTTAATTAGTGGATTAATATTGCATTTTAGACGGTGAGCGTGTCTCAAAGGTCTATGGTATCAATGAGCCTCACCTTAGGGTCGTCTAGTTTACTTTAAAAGCATTGCCAATAAAATTTCTTTTATTTTTGTTTTATCACGACTAGTTGATAACTTTGTGATTTAAAGTTTGTAGTGTGAGTCTCCTTCATTTGTATTTAATTGATTTTCATTAAGAAAAAAATTTGTCTATTGCAGTGGGGTAAGGTTCTGGCTAGGAAACACCTGGTACGTAAGTTGTCTAAGTGACAACCTTCCTTTACATAGAATTCCCCCTATTTTTCTCAGCTTATTCTTTCTGCTTTTGAAAAACCGTATATACAAAACACAAGATGTCTAGGCCTTCAGCTCATCATAATGGCAATGAATTCAACGAAAATAAATATGGTTTGAAATATTTTTTGAATGAGCTTACACTAGTAGAAAAATAGCTTTCTATGACAGGATATGATGTCGGTTAAAAAGGAACCAACATAAACAAAAACATGGTGGCAACTTTATAAATATTTGAAGAGCTATTACGTCAGTTCACACAAACTCGACGCAGTATACCATATTTTATGTCGGTTCCACAAATAGCTGACGTACAAAAGGACTGGAAAAATAAAAAAATAAAAAATTGAAAACTTTTTAATGGCGGTGAATATACTACGTTGGTTGGAAGCTCCCAACCGATGTAGTATGTAGCAATATTACATTGGTTGAGAGTTTCCAACTAACGCAATATCTCCCTCGTGAGTGCGAGAATGAATTTGGAAAAAATTGGGTAAAGTTTGGTCACATATCACGTCCGTTGGCTCCCAACCGATGTAGTATCTCTCTCATACGTGCGAGTGAATTTGGGGAAAATTGGTGACATATTATGTCGGTTGGGAGCTCCTAACTGACGTAGTATCTCCCTCGTGTGCGTGAGAGTGAATTTGGGGAAAATTGGGTAATGTTGGTCATATATTACATCGGTTGGGAGCTCCCAACCGATGTAATATGTCCTCTTGAGTTTAAATTTGGGTTAGATACACTATTTTTCTCTTACGTAATATCTCCTCCTTCATTTTCACTTTCAAGCGCTCTGATGGTTTTCCTCCTTCGCTTTTCCATGTTATAATCAAAGTTGTTTCACGTGCCTTCATTGACTTCATTCACTTCATTTCCTCCATTGCATTCACAGTTTCATGTTGTGGGGTTCGTTTTGCATGGTGCCGCTTTTTCTTTTCACTGGTTTTCATTTGCATTTCGCGTGGTGCCACTTTCTCTTCTCACTGGTATTCATTTGCATCTTGTGTTCACTAGTTTTGCTAGGGTTTATTTGTCACTTGATCCGTGAGCCTTGCTGTGAATGCTTGGTTCGACATTCCTTGCTGCTTCTCTTTGCAAGAGGTTAACAATCTTGTAAATTTCAATAAAAACAGTTAAAATTTTATTTTTGACCCAAATTTTTTATCAGCAACTTGATTTAGTGTATATTTGATAATAAATTTCTTACATTGTGTATATTTATCATATATTTAAGGTTTAAAAAATTTAGGGCGAAGAAACTTCAAACGACCATAACTTTTGATAAAGAGCTCGGATTGAGATGCTCCAAAAATGAAAATTGCTCAAAACAACATAACGAAGCTTGCGAGAAATACCCAAAGGGAATTCAAAATCCAAAATTTCATCGTTTACTAATTTTTTTTTAATTTTTTTAGTAGTTTTCACATCCTTTTTTCTATTTGACTTATCTATACTTGTCAAAAGAATTTTGAAAATTGTTGTGGTGTTTCTTTGTATGGATTAGAGATTTATCAAAAAATTCTAGAAAATTTTGTATTTTTTTTTTCAAAAAATGGAGGTATTACGTCAATTGTGGGTTTTCAACCGAAGTAATAAGGTAGATATTACGTCGGTTGAGAGCCACAACTGATGTAGTATCTCCTCCTAAGTGTTGTTCGGACTGGTATTTTACTTCGGTAATTTATTTATCAACCGATGTAGTATGCACACATACTATGTCAATTATAGAATCGACGTAAAAAGTCTAAGACTTTCTACATCACTTACATCTACATCGGTTTTGGAACCGATGTAGAATGTCCTCCAGAATCGATGTAGAAAGCGTTTTTTCTACTAGCGTTAGATCATTGAAAATAAATGTTGAAGTTCAATTTCCCATTATTGAGGAAAAGCTAAAGACTTTGAGAAAGAAGGAAAAGTAAAATCCAAAACAAGTAGATCAGGCATATAAAAAGGGATAAATTATGGGGATAAGAGACATGAGGTGAGAGAATTAAGAGAAGAAGGGGTGTATATTGATTCTTGCTATAATAATAAACCATTCCCTAGATATAATTATAGAAGTCATTTCTATTCTATAGAGCTTGAGATAAGCCTTCCTATATTCTATGGACACAAAAATGTTGAGAAATATTTAGGATGTGAAATGAAAGTTGAGAAACTTTTTGAATGCCACCAAGTAGATAAATATAGAAGATTATCCATGCTTCAAGTTTTGAAGAATATGCTATGTCTTGGTGGAGACAAAGGCAAAATGGTGTTACAAAATTAGAAATTTTAAATTAGAGTGAGTTAAAAGTGTATACGATAAGAAAATTTGTTTTGCCTTCATATTTGGAAAAGAAAAAAGTAAAGAAGGAGAAGATAGAAAGAATAGAAAACAAAAAAAATGTCTAGCTCATTTAGATCAAGAACTTCAAGGGATAGAGCTTGTACATGAAAAATTAATTAAGAATATGTAGAAGGAAAAAGAGAGAAAATAAAAAAAAGGAAAAGAGAGAAAAAAAAATAAGAAAAGCAAGAAAAATGTTTGTGTGGAGCTAAACCAGACATTGATATAAAATCCTTTTCTTTAGATATCTTGTGAGAAGTTACGTGAACCTTTGTCTAGAGCTAAACCAGACATTGAATCATCTTCCTCAAAAATACCTTACAAGGAGTTAATTGAAAAGAAACCTCTGTCTAAGAAAAATTTGTGTCTAGGGCTAAGCTAGACATTGACACAAAAAACCCTCACTCATAAAAAAAATCATGTGATAAGGTTCTTGAAATTAAACATTAAGATCAAAATATTAAGCAACTTCATGAGATAGAAACATAGATAAACACAAATAAAAATGAAAGTGTTCCTTAGGTCAGCAACATTTATCCATCATCTAGTAAGGAGTACCTTGACCTTGAGAGATTGTTTCTTGTGAATTTCACTTTCATTCTTATGTTTTGTATATATACCATCTGTTTTACTATTTTCATTTTTTTTTACAAAATGGTGTTTAACTTAGGAGGGTATCAGGAATAACCAAACAATAATAAGGTTGTTGTCCGTTACAAATTGCCAAATCTGAGGACAAATTCCTTTCAGGAGGGAGGGGATGATGAAATACGCCCCAACCACCTTAGTCAAAGAAAAAAGAGGGCAAATAGTTAGAGGGTGGATCAAGAGCTTTCTAGAAGATTGGCTTTGAGTTTGTTTGGGCCTCTAACCATTTATTTGGGTCCAAATCCAGTTATGAATAGATCACTTTGCAGAACATGGATGACTAAGGAGAAGTCCTCTAAATTGTATAAATTGTTTAGAAAAATTTGGGCCTTGTATTTGGGTCAAGCATAATAAATTTGGGTCATGTAGTGTAAGATTTTGGTCTTTGAAACCCATAAATAATGTTGGACGTCTACCCAGAGGATATAGGAGCCAAGACACTTAAGACGATGGAGAGCATGCACCACATGGAAGCTAGAGTGTTTAGGGTTTAAGGTATGGAAGAAACTCTATCTTGTGCCACTTGTCATCACCGTGTGTGAACCTTAAGGTGCAAGTTAGGGTTTTAAAGCTTATCATAGAAGTTAGGGTTAGAAGCTTCTCATAGAAGCTAGAGTTAGAGAGTTTGCTCTAGAAGCTAGAGTAGGAATTCACTCTATAATCAAGAGTGCATGGTGATGAATTTAAGCATGAATTTAAGTAATGAAATGTTTTTGAATTGTTTTCAGCCTCATTACTTTTGTGAACTCTTTAATCGTCTATCATAATTAGAATTAATTGAAGAGTTATACAAGTAGGTTGTAACAAATTCGGTTGAACCTATCGGATAGGCATAATGTTCCGACCTCAAGTCCATTAAGATAGCATCGTTACGATAATGGTCCATTGAGATAGCATCGTTAGGATCAATCGTCACATCTGAAGTATTCTCCGTTTTGAGCTTTGAGCTCCATCGACACCAATGTTCTGACTTCTTTAATTCAATTGAGATAACATCATTAGAATCAATCATTACATCCAAGATATTGTCTGTTTTGGAGTTCGAAGTTCCATCATGTCTTAAAAAGAATAAGATATATTTTATTATCCTTGTTTTGGACTCTTAAAGTAACGTGCAACATGTACATTTATTAATATATTTAGATAATTAATATATTTAGATATTACTATGAGATTGCTTCTTTCAATAATTTTTTATTTTTTTAAGTGTATAGAAAGGAAAATCTTCAAATACTAATATTCGAATGGAAGTTATTCAGAATCGCACAGGTAAAATCTAAAGAACATGCAAAAACTATAAAAATTCCGAGAACAATTTCTAAGAACCTACAAGGAACAAGAAAATCAAATTAAAGTGACACTTATTTAATGCAAAAACTTCTAACAACCCAGTAACTTCCAAAGATCCTTGAGTTTGATGCACATATCAAAATGGGGTAAGTGGTTTGTCACCTTCCGAAAAAAGCAGTCTGCTAAGCACATGGTTTTTTTTTTTCAACCTTCAAGAGTAGCCCTATACTCCTCATTTGGGATCTTAACACTATATCCCTATCAGTGCAAGGAAGTAGGGGCCAGCCTAAAAGCAAATTATAGGTACTGTGTAAAGTTTGGGCAAAGAATTTTTTTTGTTAGAAACTTTACCATTTTGTTTTCACGGGTGTTTGACAAGAAGACGACAAGGTAATCAAGAAATTCCAAGGAACCACTAGTTTAGCGTAAAGATCAATGAAAAGAATCTTGAAATGCTTTGATTATTATGAGCTTTAATTATGATCAATTTGACTTTTGTTATGAAGACAACATTGATTTTATGTTGATACGAGACATATCTTTTAGTAAACAATCAATATTTTGACATTATAACGATTTTTGGTAATACATAATTGTATAATTTCAATTGACGGTTTGTTATATTTATTAAATATGTGGCTTTATACATAATCATTTATGTATGGACTATCAAGTTATCTTAAGAAGTATGTTCTAAATCTAAATGAAGATTTGATCCTCACCCCTTCATTATTGAATACTTGTTGTAATTTTAATTGACTTTTTATTCAAACATACTAAAAATTATTGAATCTAATATAAAATTAGATCCTAAAAATCATTGTTTTATTTTTAAATTAAAAAAAAAGAAAAAATTATAAAGACGAAATAATTGCTTTTTGTTATAGGAAGTAAAAACGTATGAAAGCATCTGCATTTATGATATAAAAGTTGTGATTTCTTGTACAGTTTTCTTTATTAGTATCTCAGAGAGAAGAGAGAAAAATTATGCATATAAAAATTGTAACACCGAATACCACAAGTTTATCTTGATGTTTACGACGAACCAAATAAGTTCGCACTCATTTACGTTCGGTGATTCGACACGAGAATCTTTTTATTTGATAATTATTCTTTATACACAATCTTCTTACGGCTAGCAATTACTCTAGCTAGGATTTTGATAGGAATTACATTAAAGCAATAACACAACTTAGGCTTGCAAGAACAGTTTGAGGCCCAAAGGCTTGCAAATAATCTCTTCACTGAAGCATAGCCATGCATATACTTGGTTTGCGATTTGGCTGGGGTGGTATGGATCAAAGAAAAGATGAGCGTTTCTGTTTGCACAAGGGATAGTATTGGGCTGACATTTGAGATCACCATAAATGGAATTGGGGCAACAAGGTTTCCATGTTTCTACTATCCCTGCAAATAAAAGTAAATATTAGTTAATTTGTTCACGTATTAAACTAGATTCTACATATTAATTTATTCACAGGTTAGTTTTAATTTTAGAAAAAGATTGATTTTTTTCTAAAAGAATTTGGTTTCTTCTTACCATAATAACGTCCAATTTGTCGCATTTTCTTAAGAAACCCATAGAGATCTGAATGTATAAAGGTGAAGCCAGGCAACCTCTTACTGTAAAAGGTGATCCTTGTATTTATTTTCTCATCACATTTTCCTATTGGTCTCATGTTGATAACTTGTGATGGAAAGCAACCTGCTGGAGGAATGTTGTTCACCAAAAATTTCCTTGCTCCTAGACTATACATTCTCTGCAAGAAAACAAAAGATGAAATATAAAGAAATTTCCCAGTTTTCTTGTTGATGGATATTCTTTGTATACAACCAAAGAATTGTAAATTTTCTATCCCTCTATTTTTAGTAAATTTATAATCAATTCTGTCACACATGAAATATGTACCTCGATGCGCTGGGTGATTTCACTTATAAGGAAAAAAGCGAAGTTCTTGTTGCCAGGGAAGGTTCCATTACGGAAGTAATCATTTACTCCCGTAGAGACAAAGAACAAGGATTCAGAAATATGTTTCTCTAGTTGTCTTTCTCAGTGAAAATCTTAGGCAAATTATGTTTAATAGTCCTTTGGAAGAACATAATTTGCTTGTCTAGTGTCAAAGATGTACTCTGCAATGAAAAGGGTACATCATGTTAAAGACAAAAAAAAAACATCTTAGGTGATGAACTTCAAATACAGGTGCGACATCAACTTACGTTGTTGGTATCTGGCAGAATACCAGACCCAGCAGATGCATAATTAATGCCTGTGCTTACTTTGTTCCTTTGATCATTCGAAAGACCCAAGTAGGGAGGGGTTAAGGGTAGTCCTAGATGTATAGCTACATAGAAAGAAATGACTCAGAAGGATTAAAGTTCGTAAATGTAACTCAGATGCAATATATTTTGAAAAAACAAGTCACCGTCTGCTAATTCAGATAAAATTCAGTTTAAAAATAGTTCAATTGAAAATCAAACGAAGATGTTATGTGGTTCTTAGTATTTTATCATAGATATTCAAATTGAAAACCTAGTATGTACTTCACCTGTGGGAAATGAAAAGCTTGTAACAATGAACACTAATTTATGAAACAAAGAGAGTTGAATCATAGATACCCAAATGGCAAAGTAGTATTACCAAGGAAATCAGCCACAGTTTTTCCATTTGTGGCTCGACCTGTAGGTTTGCCATGCATGAAGTCTATACCGTAAGGGAGAAAAGAGGCTCCTCCACCGCTAGGAAGATGGTTGTTGTTTCCACAATCAATCAGAGAGTCACCAAAAGCATACAAAGCAGGGATGTGTGGTGTAGGATATGAGTTGAGTGATGATGATAAGGGTAAGACCATACTTAAAACAAACCAAAAGGTGAAATAGCATGTAATCATTTTGAGAGTAAACTAACCAAACCTTGGTATTCTCAATCAATTGCTGTCGCTTTTATAGTGTCTCGTGGCACCCTACAAAAATACATAAAGTAAAGGAAAATGTTGGTTTGACAACCACACGTGACTGCCAACCCTTTGCCAACTGCATATGTGATAAATTTTTCTTACGTGGCTAAAGGACATGTGTGGTATTTTGTACGGAGGGGCATTTAAGGTTTTTTCCTACGTTTATAAAGTTTGAAAGGAAAGTTTGGATTTTGGAAGTGGAATGTGTAGAGTCTGTGAGGGAAAAGAGAAAACCTTTTAGAAAGTTTGAAAGTAAAGGTTGGGTTTCGCGGGTGGAATGTGCGGAGTCTGTGAGGGGAAAGCTAAAACCTTCGGTTGAAGTTGCACGCGACATACGGTGGGAAGTGGCACGCTGAATGGTAGGAGAGGTGGACGGCGACGGCGACGACAAAACGTAATGTTTCTGTGTTTGTAGGTTTAGAGGAGAACGTTGAAGCGTAGAGAAGCTGCGACTGCGACGGGTTGAGGCCATGGGTGCAATTAGATGGTTGTTTGGATGTGTGGTCAGAAAGTAATGCTCAGTTAAACTAAGTATACAAGATTAAATACTTAGAAGGTTCAAAGATTTTTGTGGGCTTTTCAAGTGCGCTTTGGAGCTTATAAACACTTGAGAAATGGAAGATTTGAGCAATGTGAGACTTAAAAGATGTATGAGCGTGAATTACAAGTGAAGATTCACTTTGCACCTTTTAGTCCTACATCTCATAGATTATTATGTGTTAGGAGCCCCCAAAGTCTATAAATAAAAGGCCTGCCCCTTTTGTACTCACTTATGAATTGAATAAGAATTGACTATGCTATTTTGCTTGTCTTCTTGTTCTTTGAAGTCATTAAAAATGAGAGTATTATCCTAGGCTCACCACTGAGGAACCTTCCTTGAAAGTGAGGACCTCTTGAGTTTCCTTTGAGAAACATGAGTAACTAGTTGAGTTCTTTTCTTCTTTTGAGTCTTCCACTTCCTCTAGAGGGTGCTTCCATGGTGAGGTTGTGCATGAATGGCCATTTAGGGCTATAACAAGGTTTTGACGTGGTGGAGGGTAGTGGTAGTGAACACGTCATTTAAGAATAAACAATGGAAGAATGCAAAAATATGCTTATTTATTTTTTCAGTTTTTATATTATGAAAGGATGATAATGAAAAGCAAAAAGGAATATGGAAACAGAGCCTATAAATATTATCATGTTATTGTTAAAAATATATCTGAATCTTCTATAAAAATGCTTGCCTCTGCCTTTTGATTCCTCTTTGAACTTTTCTTCACGTTTGTTCTATTCTTCTTTGCTTATTTTGCTCTCTCTTACTCTTTTTTCTTTTTTTTATGTACTCTTGCTTTTTCTTTTCTCGTCTTCGTGCCTCCCTCAATGAGAATTGAGTGATTTATAATATAAATGATAACACTTATCTATAAGAGAAGTAACTTACGGAAAAATAGGATTGTGGAAACTGGGAAAGAACCGTTTCACAATGTATCTTTTTTTGTTATTATTATTATTTTTATATTATTTTATTATTAAAAGAGAGCAGTGCAGAAGATTGACTCCGTCTCTGTTTTTTCATTATTATTTTAAATATGATTTGAACGAGCAGATTAAGAAACAGTTTAAAAGCAATCTTAATTTCTTTTATTATTTTTTATTATTTTTGTTTTATCTTATTTTTAAGTTTTGTTGTTTTGTTGTTTTATTTTATATTTTTATTTTTTATGTTATTATTAATTATTATTTTAATTCGTAAAAATTAATGAATAAGTTAAACTTCTCTCCTTTTTTATTATTTTTTCATTTTTAAAATAAATCTGTAACTAATCAACTACATTTTATTCTTTTATTATTATTTTTTTGTTTTTGTAAAATTTTTTATTCTAATTAATATTTATGTGGAAAAAATAAGGTGTTGACAGCTGCCCCTCTTTACTTAAATTTTACTAGATAATATGAAAATTTGATGAAATTTTATATTATCAAAGTAAGATTAAGTAAAGATAAAGACATTATTTCGTTCGGGTATTTGCAAAGTTCAAAGAAAAAAGAGATTTGGTAGAAAATTAGGTTGAGACCTTAGCCAAGTCGAGAGGGTCACACACCATCACGAGCTGAAACAATAAAGTGTGGATACGACTTTGAGTCCTTTCGCACACAAACAGAAAAATAAAGAATGGCCAAGACCTTGCTTCTGTAGGGGATCAAGTGCCAAAATACAAATGTGACCTTTCTTCTGCAGGGGATCAACACATCAAAGAATGGTTGTGACTTTGCTTCTGCAGGGAGTCAAACAAAAGAATGACCAAGACCTTGCTTCTGTAGGGGATCAAGTGCCAAAAAACAAATGTGACATTGCCTCAGAGGGTCAACATACCAACAAATAGTTGTGATTTTGCTTCTGCAAGGAGTCGAAAATCCAAGAATGGCCAAGACCTTGCTTCTGCAGGGGATCAAGTGCCAAAAACAAACGTGACCTTGCTTTTGCAGGGGATCAACATATCAAAGTAGAGTTGTGACTTTGCTTCTGTAGGGAGTCAAGAAAACATTATATGAAAATTCAATCTATGATTTGTTTTTTGCTTTAAATGCATGTTAAATGCATTGAGAATTTGTGATTTGCTTTTGTTTTAAATGCATATATGAATGCATGAGAATTTTTTTTGAAAATGCCTGACAATTTTGATTTTTCCATTGGGGAATGAATGCATGGTAATGATGAAACTCTTTGAATTTTTATCCATTTGAATGAATTGAATGCATGACTCTATGCTAATGCATGAAATTTTGACTTGCATGAGATTTTATTTTTATTATTTGAAGATGCTCATATGAATGTATGAGAATTTTCGATTTTGCCTTTTCAAATGCTTGAGGATTTTAGTTTGCAATTTTGTTCCTCTCTTTAAACCAAATATTTTTTTATGCAATCATTGAATTCATTGGGATTGAATTTTGAATTTGAAAAAAAGTATTCACAAACCTTAATGCTTGACACAAAAATTGTAAATGTGATAGATTCTAACATTTTGATGCATATGTGTCGGAATGGGTGGATGAACAAAAAAAAAATATGGGAAGGGCATGTTAAACTCCAAATAGGCAATGAGTGCAACTTTATTTTGAATCTTTCATACTCTTTGAGAGCTGATCATGGATGCAACAGAATTGCCCTAATTTTTGACAGAAATGGGAAATTAAGGTTCAAAGGGATAACCAATGTCATTGGGTTAGATGAATAAAAATGGATTTAGTGAGAAATTGGGGTAATGCAACTTATGTGGAGAAAGCTGCATCTTTAAGAAAATAAACAGATACTGGTTGAACCAACTGGAAGTGCCCCTAGTTTTAAAATATGGATGACAAAAAGTAATTCGGCCTTGCATAGAGAAAAATATGGAAAGACACAAATAAGAAAGGATTGCCCAGTGTTGGTGCTGACACTATTTTCATCTTATTCAGTTGGCAGGTTTGTATCTTCCTTTCCACCAAAGGCATTTTGTTTTTTTTTTGTTTTTTTAAAAAAAAAACTTGACTTGTATTGGCAGTCACATTCCTCTGTTGCAAGGCTATTTTTTGTGAAAAACATTGACAATCATTCTTCAATCAATATGGACTTTATATGGCTTGTAACGTGGTCAAGGTTTAAAAGATTTTGAAGAAAAATGATATACAGGCTCAAAAACTGTTTACTGGTTATTGTTATTATTTTTTTATAACAAAGATCATCAATCAAGTGTTGTAAGAAAAGTTCCTGTTCTTGTTGAGATCATCTTCTTCTTTTTTCTTTTTTTTTTTTTTGTGATAGCATCTTTTGTTTGCAAATCATCCTCATTTGAAATTGATGACACACATTTTTCTCTTGAATTTCTTCTCTTTGGTTCTCACTTGGGAACTTTTGATACACTCCTTCTTGGATTGATCTTTTTCAAGAAGCTTTTGATATGTATTATGAACTGAATTCCAACATGTTGATGATCCTTGTTTAGGGTATTTTTGAAATATATATTTTTTGAGGCTCAAAGAAAGGTACAACGGAACTTTTATTGATATTTCGAATGAAGAAACATGGCCATACATCATTTTGAATTTTGACTGCTTGATTTTCAGAGAGATTAACTCCTGCAACAGATTCCAATGACTCTCAACACTTGTCATTTTTCTTTCTCTTTTTATCGTCCTATCTTTTGCTTAGATTGCCCTTTGCGAGTTTTCAATCCAACGGACTTTTATTATCTCCTTTTTTACGAATGCTTATGAGGAAAAGAGATTGAAATTAAGATTAACCACATGAAAAAGAAAAACCAACTGATTGCCCCAATGTGATGCTCATTCTAGATTTTGATGATTGACACTGCAGATTACTAAGACAAATCCTTTCTCTTTTGCACTGGATGAAGGAAGGCTCAAAGAGATTTCTAGAACATATGCATACAAATATGTTACCTCTGAAGAAATCAATTTAATTAACTTTTTTTTATGCCAAACTTTAAAATTGTGCCAAAACTTTTTCCTTCACTCTTTCTTATTTTTCTATCATCAATAAATTCAATGATTCCATAAACATGATTTATTGTGCAATTGTTTTTTTAGTTTTTATTCATTCCACGACATCCTTTAGAATTCGAGAAAATCTTGTAGACAACCCATGGTGTATACTTCTCTTAGCAATAACAAAATATATAAGAATAAAATCAAAGAAATTTTTATTTCATCACAAGATAATGCAGATATAATTTCACTTTTATGCAAAAAGTTCAATATTCCAAAAATATTACATTCCCCAAATTATGGAATCAGATTATGCATAAAATCTCTTAACTGCGTCAGAGTTTACCGGTAACGATAACTCTTCCCTATCCATCCTTGTGAGAATTAGTGCTCCTCCAGAAAAAAACTTTCTTCACAACATAGGGACCTTTATAGTTTGGCATCCATTTACTGCTTTTCTTTTTGTGTACTCTTGCTTTTTCTTTTCTCGTCTTCGTGCCCCCCTCAATGATAATTGATTGATTTATAATATAAATGATAGTAGTTATTAGAGAAGTGGCTTACGGAAAAATAGGATTGTGGAAAGTGAGAAAGAACCGTTTCACAACAGTTCAGAAGATTGACTCAGTCTTTTTTTTTGTTATTATTTTAAATATGATTTGAACGTGCAGATCAAGAAACAGTTTAAAAACAATCTCAATTTCTTTTACTATTTTTTATTATTTTTCTTTTATCTTATTTTTAAGTTTTGTTGTTTTATATTATATTTTTATTTTTTATGTTATTATTAATTATTATTTTAATTTGTAAAAATTAATGAATAAGTTAAACCTCTCTCATTTTTTATTATTTTTTCATTTTTAAAATAAATCTGTAACTAATCAACTACATTTTATTCTTTTATTATTATTTTTTTGTTTTTGTAAAATTTTTTATTCTAATTAATATTTATCGGACGAAATAAGGTGACCAAACGCGTCAATTGACCAATTTAAAAAATTTTATACTATTTTTATTACACACTATTAATCATGTGAATGAGGTTAATCAACTACATTTTATTCTTTTATTATTATTTTTTTGTTTTTGTAAAATTTTTTATTCTAATTAATATTTATCGGACGAAATAAGGTGACCAAACGCGTCAGTTGACCAATTTAAAAAATTTTATACTATTTTTATTACACACTATTAATCATGTGAATGAGGTTTTAAATAAAGTGCATCAAGGGAGACTTGAACCCAAAACCTCTCAACAACTTGTAAGAACCTATAACCATCAGACCAAAGCAACTTTTATGTCATGTTACAATTGTTATGATACTTATTATTACAATTACAATTACTACTACTATTAATATTATAATTATAAAAATTATTAGTATTATTGTCATTATTATTATTATTATTATTATTGTTTTTACTATTATTATTATTATAATTATTCTTTTTTTTTTCTTCTTCTTCTTCCTTTTATTATTATTATTATAATTATTGTTGTTCTTCTTATTATTATTCTTATTACTATTGTTTAATAATAATAATATATTATTATTATTGTTATTATTATTAATATTACTATTATTGTTGTTATTATTATTTGTGGTCAAATCAGTGAGTGAATTTGTAACCGAAACTTTGATCGAATTGGTGACCGAATCTGTGACTGAATTAATGACCGAGTTAGTGACCAAAATCAATAACCAAATTGTTCTGTCACTGATAGTGATAAAATTTTTTCGATCACTGATTTGATCATTGATAGTGACCGAATTTTCTGGTCACTAATTTCAGTCACTATTTAACAATTTTCTAGTAGTGAAAAGCTTATCAAGAAAAAGAGTCTCATATCCACTTGAGAGGACCTAGATATATCAGACTCTGAATCTAAGGAAGAAACATACATTGGACTAATGGTAGACACAAGCGTAGATGATACGTCAGACGAATCAGATGAAGAGGTAGATCTTTTTAATATTTTTTTTCTCTTAATAAAGCATATTTAAAGCTTAATTCAATCAATGAGCACATTATATTAGACTAGAAAGCATTAAAATCAAAGTTAAAAACATGTAATGTTGAATTAGAACAGTACAATAAAGACAAGGTTGATTTATCTTTAGAAAATGAAAAATTATGTGAAGAAAGTACTAATATTAAGAAGAGCATAGAACTTAAAGGTGCTAAGTTAGATAAAACCCAAAAAGAACTTGTTCAAATAAATACAAAGCTAGGTAAAAAACCAATAGAATAATCCATCAATAAGTTGATAAGAAGATAGAAAATTTAGAAACAAAAAATTTCATGTTAACTTATTTTTTTTGTTATGGTTTTATCTTTTACACATTAACTTGAAACAAAAGGAAATAAGATATGGAAGCATAATTCTTGGAAGAATGAAGATATAATTATTTTAGTGAATTTAAAATGCATGTTTATCTTTTTATGTGCTTTAGAGTTAAAAGATTGGAAATTGAAATTCAAGTATTAGAATTTTATGAAAAATATATTCAAGTTATATATGTCAATTTCAATATCTATAAATAGGATTTAAAGGAGCACAATGAGTAATATCAAAGAAAGCAAAGCATTTAAAGACTAGAGTTTTTGGTAGTGAACGTCTAGAATAGAAAATTATTTTAGGTGGAGAGTTTACATTATTTTTCATCGTGTAAAGTTAAATCTAGTGAGATTTTATTGTTCTCTTTGTGAGAGTGTTTATTGTTTGAGAGTTCTTGGTCTCAAGGGGAGATTAAGAGGGTATTACCTAGAGAGAAGTGAATATTTGTGTTTCCTAGAGAGTAAATAATATTTGTGTAACTTGGAGAGCTAAATACTTATTCTAAGAGGTAGCTCAAGTTTGAGTGAACCATTGTGCGCCTTAGATTTAATTTTATTATTGTCTTGTGTGCCTTAAAATTATTTTCTATTGTCACTTATTTATTATCCTTTGCGAATTGAGTTTGTAGACTTCATTTAATCCTATTTTTGGAATCAACTGCACTTTCAATCTCACGTGTCCAAGCTTTTTGCATCCATAGTAGATTAGCTTCTATTGCAACCGAGGTCACGATGGGACGATCAAAAAAACTTTAAAATGTCGAGAAGAGTTTCCACCATAGTTTATTATGAAAAACTATGGAAAAGGAAACAGTCTGCAAAACCCAAATAGGGTCCGGGAGTCAGTTACATGTAGGAAAGATATTAACACCATACAACGCCCATCCTAAAAATGTACCTTTAATTAAATGAGTGAAATGCATGTGGTTTTTTAGAATCTTTATTTAAAAAAAAAAACAAAAATGCAATTAAAAGAAGAAATTTTTTATTTTTATTTTTTGTGTTCGACAAGGATTGACCTTGCTCCTATGTATTTTCATTCAAAATGGAAAATCAGAGATCACGTAATTCTAAAAAAAACTTGTTTGTTGGGTTGATATTTTTCATTTTTGAAATTTTCATATTTAATTTTTATAGTACAAGAAATATTTTTTAATTTTAAAATTTTACAGTTTTTAATTTTAAATTTAAGAAAAAAATTATATTTATATCCAAAGTTTCGTATTAAATACCACATAATGCGTACAACCATTTGATATCTAAAGAAACATTTGGAATAATAAAAGTAAATACTAGATGACACGTGCGATCATGCAAGTATCTAAAATATTTAGAATATGATATCCGAGATATTATTTCCAAAGTTTTGTATTAAATATCGCGTGACACGTAGGACCATTTAATATATAAAAGAAAATATTTGGAATAATAAAATTAAATACTAGATGACGCGTGCGGTCATGCAAGTATCTAAAAAATTTAGAATATGATACCTACAAAGATTATTTTCGAAGTTTTATATTAAATATCGTGTGACGTAGGCGACCATATGATATCCAAAATATAATATTTAGAATAATAAATTTAAATATTAGATTACTCATCCGACTATGCAAGTATCTAAAATTATTTATTTATAAAAACCACATCCTAAATAATAAACATTAATTATAAGACGATGTGAGCAATCATGCAAATGCCTAAACAACTCCTAAATATATAAGAATAATGTAAACTACACCACCGTATTAGAAGTCGATGCGAGAAAGAATCAAATATTTATTTTAAAATGCAACCTAATAAAATTATGATATCATTGATGGTGAGAATAGAAAAAGTGTAATGGATTCAAAAACAAAAACCCATCATGTAGAGTAAAGAAAGTGGACCCCACTAATTCAAGAATGTGACGTAGTGCAATGAAAAGTTGAACAAAAACACAAAGTCTAGTGAGAAAAGTAAGCATGGGCCCACGGTAATATTCAAATACATGTTTATAAATCATATGCCATGAGAGAAAAATCTCCAATCCAGTTACAAATACCATTAATCAAAAGAATCAAGAGTGACCCCATTTACTTGTAATTTGGTGCGTGCGTAGGTGAAAATTTTTTGGTGAAAATTTAATGAAAGGTATGAATGGATGAAAGGTGTGCCAAGTACTTCATGAAAGTCAAAATAACCACACACTGCAAAAATGAAACCTAATGAAAAGGCTATTAAAAATGAAATTGTAGATTGGGATCCTCCACAGAATGTATGTTCCATCAAAACACGCTCACCAAAGGAGACTTTTATTACTTCAAAATGAGGAGAAAAACAAGACACATGGACCAGGACCGCACCTCCACTCAGGTTAACAAAAAAATCTAATAAGCACCCATCTGTACAAACCCCAAAAGCGAGTGAAGTATCCCTTATTCTTGAAGAGTTGGTAGTTGAACATTGTTACTTTCAAAGTGCTTATTAATATACATTTGAGAATTCTACATTCTATTTGTTGTTCCATAAACGAGCTATACTACTTTTGGTGCTTTCATTGACATGGTTGAACACACTTGTATGAAGGAGATGCAAACAGAGATTAAGAAGCTCTATGAATTAATCGAACAGAATATGCAATACCAAAGAGCCGAGACAACACACGTGGAGGAAGCATCACGACTTTGTATGGATTCTTTCCAACTTGCTCTGGAAACCTTCATGCAAAACTCTCAGACATCCAACAACGATGACTCAAACTCAAATGCGAATGGTCACTCTACATCGCAACCACCATTCCAAGTTCGAAACCTTAAGCTCAATTTTTCATGCTCGATGGCACCAATGTGATTGATTGGATTTTTAGGGCGGAACAATTCTTTGATTATTATCATACACTTGATATTGAGTGTTTGACAGTGGCAACAATTCATATAGACAAAGAGGTTGTTCCGTGGTTCGAAACGATGCAATGGACAAATCCATTTTGTTCTTGGCAGACACTTACTGAGCTCTTAAGTTAGAGTTTGGCCCATCGCCATTTGATTGCCCACGAGCTTCCCTTTTCAAACTTGCCCAAAATGGTACTGTGAATGAATAATATTTGGAGTTTATGGCTTTAGCCAATAGAGTCATAATTGAACCACCTGCTACCTTATTAGATTGTTTCATTATTGGATTAAAAGATGATATACGACGGGAGGTTGTTGCTCAAAATCCAGTGTCTCTATTGAGAGCAATGTCATTAGCAAAGTTATATAAAGAGAAGTACGTGACCACTTTTAAATCACATTACTCTCCATCTCACACTAAATCACATCCCCAGAACAATACCTTCCACACTAGAAATAAATCACTACCCTTACTACCAACACCAACCACTAGACCAACAGTACCAACATCACTACCCCGAAATGTCAAAAAAACGAGTGCAACTGAGATGCAACTTCACAAGAAAAAAGGTTTGTGTTACACCTGTGACGAGAAATTTAACTTCAACAAAAAATGCCCAACTAACACCTTCTGATTCTACAATCATCAGATGAGATTGAAATTGCTCTTCCACCTGAACCACCAGACCAGAACCAAGAACCTGAGATCCAAATTGAAAAATTATCAGACAACGCTTTATACTTCTCTTTGAATGCTCTCAACAACACTACAAGAATTAGCATCATTAGATTTCAAGGTAAAATTCAAGGCACTCCAATACATATTTTGATTGATGAAGGTAGCACTCATAGTTTTCTACAGCCTCGAATTGCTAAGTTTTTGAAATTACCTATTGGACCTGCACCTTTATTTAAGGCTATGAGTAATGGAAGCTATATGTGGGCAAAAGGGCGCATACAAAATTTGGTGATGAATGCATGAGGCCAATCAACTGAATCAACCGTCTATCTGTTTCCCATCTCTGGAGCAGATTTAATACTTGGAGCAGATTGGTTGTCTACCATTGGGCATCACGTGGTTGTTTATGGAGCTTTGCATATCAAATTTATTCAAAATGGTCAATTTGTCACACTATAGGGTGATACATCTAATACTCCTGTTGCTGCACAATTCAACCATATCCGCAGGCTTCGTCATGCAAATTCAATTGCAGAAGTGTACACCTTGCACTTGGAATTGCCTGACACCATGGTACCAGAACTAGTTGTTCTTATAAACATTTACAAATCAATGTTTTCCACACCGAGAGGACTACCACCACAGCGTGTTCATGATCATTCCATTCCATTATTGAATGGTTCTAACCCTGTGAAGGTGAAACCTTATCGATATCCACACAGCTAAAAAGAGGAAATTGAATAAATGGTGCGAGATATGTTAACGGAAGGGATTATTCAACCCAGTAGAAGCCCTTTTACTTCTTCTATTCTTTTAGTAAAGAAAAAGGACGACAGCCGGAGATTTTGCACTAATTACAGAGCTTTGAATGTCATTACTATTAAGGATTTCTTTCCAATTCCAATAGTGGATGAGCTAATTGATGAGTTGCATGAGGCTTAGTATTTTTTGAAGCTTTACTTACGAAGTGGATATGACCAAATTTTGGTAGCTCCCGAAGACTGGTATAAAACATCGTTTAGAACTCATTATGGTCATTATGAATGGATCGTTATGCCATGTGTTTCAAGACTTGCTTCAAAAATATGTTCTTGTTTTTTTTTGCATGATATTTTGATCTATAACGCTACTTGGAAAAGCCACTAAATTCATTTAGAAATAATGTTGCAGATTTTACAGAGAGAGACTTTATATGCAAAACTGAGAAAATGTTCATTTGGTGCAAGGGAAGTCGATTATTTAGGCCACTATATATCAGGGACTGGTGTGTAAAATAAGTTCAAGCCGAGTTCAAGAGGGGGAGGGTGAATTGAATTTAGAAAGTTTTTGCAAACAATTAACAATTTTCAAAACTGAATGAAAATTCTTTATCAAAACTATTGAAAAATGATTATTATGAAATGTACAGTAAACGTTCAATAGATTCTAGAACAAAAACAATTAACTGAACCAAGATATGATAGAAATACAATCAGATCATATACGGAAGCAATAAACTGAAACTAGAAATGTTTTCAAAAAACTCAGAAAACAATAGAGTAAATTGGAAAACAGTATATTCAAACAGACAGTCGCTTTAGATAGAAAAGATTCAGTTAATTGTTAAAACACAATCAGAATGATCAAGAACTCAATTCAAGAAAATCTAATAATAATCAGATATACAGTTCAGTAAGGTTTTGATTACCAATAGTAAAAGTAATTCTGGTTAAACAAGATTCAGGAAATACTAATTGTTTTTAAGAACACAGAACTTTCAGAATTGCAAGCAAATATACAGTAACCACAATTAACTGACAGATACAGAATCAAGAAATGTTCAAGAAGAGAGAAAGAAATAGCAAGAACACAAGATTTTATCCTGGTTTACTCTTCCTCAAGGGCCACGTCTAGTCCTTTGCAAACTAGCAAATATTTCCACTAAAAAGATCTCAAAGATCAGTTTTACACAATACAACACTTGCACCCCGCAAGCAAACCCTACTCCCAACAGTAAACAACCTACTGAACTCTACAGTAGCAGTTCAACCAATATAGAACCTACTGCACTATCCTGTTACAATTACAGTCTGTGTGTAATATGTAACAACAACCACACAATAAAAGAGATTTGAAGAATAGAACAAACTAAACAGTGATTCTACTCAAAACAAATTACAATGATATTTAGCTCTGTATAAGATCACTGTTAAACAGATTCACTTTCAAAGCAATGCTCCAAGATTAGAGTTCTTGAAGAGAAGAATGAATGATCAAAAGTTCTCAAGATGTTTTTGCGCATTCTTTCTCTCTAAAAATTTCACAAGGTTTGTATTGAATGTATTCGATACTTGAAACTTACTTGCCTTTAATTTATGTAGAAAAATTGTTTCAAATCTGTTAAAACTTCAATCGATTGTAATAACTGTTCAATCAATTGAATTTTTCTGTGACAAAACTTTATTAAGTCCATAATAAAACTAGTTTATAAATTTTCTTTTTAAAACATCTTAATTCGAAAACTTTGATTAAAATGATTAACCAATAACTTTGGAGCTTAATTTGAATTATGAAACATGCAACATATGATTTTATATCAAGATCAAAACTCACACACACAAAGCCTAAGTCTAGGGCAAAAAGCATCATCAAACTTCATGGTTCTCTTTGCAGTCCTCTTGATTCTTTAGACTCCATTCACTTGTTGATTTCATCAAATCCTCTAGTAACTCTTGGTGCTAACATGGTGTTGCTATGGATAAAGAGAAAGTCTTTGTAGTGAACAAGTGGCCTCAACCTCAAAATATTAAGCAACTTAAGGGATTTCTTGGACTCACAGATTATTATCATAGATTCATAAGAAATTATTCTACCATTGTTGATGCATTAACTAAATTGTTGAAGAAAGAATCCTTTATCTGGAATGCAGCCGCTGATGCTTCATTCAATAACCTTAAATAGACATTATTATTAGCGCCAATCTTATCTCTTCTAGACTTCTCTCAACCATTTACATTGGAGACTGACACTTCGGGCATCGGTGTTGGTGTCGTTTTAAGTCAGAACAATCACCCCATTGCTTATTTCTCCAAGAAACTTCTTCCAAGACAACAAAGACAATATGCTTATATCAGAGAGTTATATGCCATTACCAAGTCTCACTCTAAATTTAGACACTATCTTCTTAGTAATAAGTTCATAATCAAGATTGATAAAAAAATGTTTAAAGTCCCTTCTAGAGCAAACACCTGAATAACAAGCAAGGCTCCATAAATTCAAGGGCTACGACTTTGTTATCCAATATAAACTGGGTAAAGACAACATTACAGTTGATGCACTGTCTCAAAGTTTTTTACTTGCTCATTCACGACTAAATCATCAGTGGTTGGATACTCTTCGAGCTAAGTTGCAAGAGAAAGATAGTTTGAAGAACTTAATCCAATTACAGCAAAAAAACAAAAAGGAAGAACAATACTTCACCACAAAGAATGGGTTATTATTTTGAAAGGGCAGGTTGGTTATTCTACTGGACAACCCAGTTATTAATAATATTTACAAAACTATCATTGTTCTTCAATTGGTGGTCATGCGGGATTCGCTAAAACTAGCTCTAGGATTTGCTCACAATATTTTTGGCCTCATATGCATAAGGAGATCCGAGAGTTTGTTCATAATTGTTCCATTTGCCAACAAGCCAACTCTACCTATGCATCGCCTGTAGGACTGTTACGACCATTACCCATTCCATGCCAAGTTTGGGAGGATATTTCAATGGACTTTATTGTGAGTTTACCTCCGGTTCAGGGATTGAGCATTGTCATGGTTGTTATGGACCTATTGTCAAAATTTGCTCATTTTATTACAATGAAACATGACTATAATAGTCAATCGATAGCAAATTCTTTCATTAGTAACATTGTGAAAATGCATGGCATGCCCTGCTCTACTGCTTCTGGTAGGGACAACATTTTTATGAGTCACTTTTGGTAGAAATTATTCAAACAACAAGGAATGTCACTTGCAATGAGATCTGCATATCACCCACAGTCAGATGGGCAAACTAAAAACTTGAATCATTCATTGGAATTGTATTTGTGATGTTTTTGTCATCAGTAGCCAAAGATATGGTTAAAGTTACTTCCTTGGGCTCAATTTTGGTATAACACTTCATTACACTCGAACATTGGTATGACCCCTTTTGAAGCTCTCTTCTAGCGCAACCCTCCTACAGTAACTAGATATGAATTTAATGTCATCGATCGTTCTGATATTCAAGAAGCATTATTATAGAGAGATGGAGTTATAGACCAATTGAAGATTAATCTACACAAAGCCCAAGAGTACATGAAATTTTAGGTTGACAAACGACGGAAGCACATTCAATTAGCTGTGGGCGATTATGTATTGGTGAAACTACAACCATATCGCCAACATTCGGTTGCCTTGAGAAAAAAATCAAAAATTGGGGATAAAATACTTTGAGCCTTTCCAGATATTAGCAAGAGTAGGACTTGTGGCATACAAGTTAGCATTCCTGTCTTTCACGTGTCAATGCTTAAAAAGTTCAGAGGTGACTCATCCATTTTGTATATCCCTTTACCACTCACTATGACTAATGAAGGCCCTATATTACAACCGAAAAAAGTGTTGGCTATGAGAACAATTCTCCAAGGTTCCACTAGGGGGAATCAAGTTTTAATTCAATGGGAAGATACACCAGAAAATGAAGCTACATGGGAATATCTTGTTGACATTATGGCATCGTATCCCTTTCTCAACCTTGAGGACAAGGTTGATTTTAATGGGAGAGGTATTGTAACAAGTGAAAACAAAAATGTTGAGCAGGAAAATGGTTGGGAGAATAGTAAAATGAGAAAAGGCAAGTTTGTTATGTCGCAGGGCCAGGTGACAACTAATCCAAAAATTAACGAAAATAGAAGGAGCAACAGAAAGAGGTTCCAAAATAAAAGGTTGGAGGGGTACGTGTGAAGGGGAGGAAAAAATAGTGGTAAATAAAAAACCTCTGTCTCTCTTGAATTCTCTCTCCTCTCATTTCCTTTCTGTCTTTTCTCTGTTGTATCACCTTCCTCTCCTCACGTAATTACACCACTACATTATAGGTCCAGATATCCAAAATATGAGTGGTTACTCGTATACCTTCATTCCAAGATTAGTTGTCAATGTTGAGGCCCTGATTTACTATTGTTGTTATAGTGTTATCATTCTCTGTAATTGTTCTTGAAGAGTTGATAGTTGAACATTGTTACTGTCAAAGTGCTTATTAATATATAGTTGAGAATTCTACATTCTATTTGTTGTTTCGTAAACGAGCTATGTTACAACTTGTAGGCTTCACAAAGTGGTATGCATAGGTGACACGAGGCAAGCAAATGTACAAGAAGAAACGAGAAGAGAAAAAATGTTCCTTCCCGTGGTGCATCCCAATATCTCTTCCAAAAACAAAACCCTTCAGCGGATAAGCAATGTCCTTTTATGTGTGAAGAATGTGAGAGTGTTTGGAGGAAGTTGAGTAGCCTCCATTCTTGTGAGTCTAATGTGGGGATATATGGAGTGAGTGAGAAAAAATGTGGTGTGATGTGTTAGGAAATTGAGAAAAAAAAAATGGGTTGAGGGAAGTTATTTTAATTGTGGGCTATTGGAGTTGAGAGCATGAGAGAGTTGAGTTCCTCTCTCTCTTTTTTTAATTAATTTTTATATTTTTCATTTTTTAATTTTATTTTCATTTTTCTATTTTTATTATTCATTATTTTTTATATTTTTTTATGTTTTCATTTTTTTAATTTTATTTTTGTTTATTTTTGTTTTTATTACTTTTTATAAGAAAAACTAATAGACCTAAATTATATGTATCTGTGTTTTTTAAATAAAATCTTAAAGAGAGTCATTTTTTAGTTTTTGTAATATTTAAACAAAAGATAAAAACTCCCCCCTTCTTTATTTTTTCCAAAATTAATAATTTTATTTATCCTAACGAAATCAGGTATTGACAACTTCTCTTTATTATCCCTACTCAATCGTTTGTCTTTCCCAATGTTCCTTTTTTATCCACATTCTTTTGGACCTATGGGTTATAAAGTTAAGATCTTCATCAAACTCTGATTTGTCTGATGTATTTTCATTAGACCTAAGAGCTTTCGAAGGTTCAACTCTTTTGCTCTTGTGTGAGGTTTTAAGAGCCCTCTTACTTTTATCATTACTTTTGTCTTTCTGCAAGACTTTCTGAATGATAAGGATGTCTACCAATTCTTCAAGTTGCATAACCTCCAGGTCCTTTGAAGCTCTAAGGGTAGTTTCTTGTGCCCTCCATTTTCAAGAAAGAGTTCTAAGTATTTTGTCACTAATGTCATATTGACTAATGATTGTTACAAAGGATCTAAGACTATTTAGAATAGTCTGAGGTCATGATATCATAGATTCTATGGACTCATTTTCTTCCATAGTAAACATCACATATTGAGTCTTCAATAGTGTAAGCTTACTTCTTTTTACCTCTTTAGACCTTTCACGAGATAGTGCAAGAGTCTCCGATACTTATTGGACACTCACCATAGCATGAACTTTAGATAATGCACATATTAAAATATCTTTAGCTTTGGCATTAAGCTGATATAAATCGATTTTCTCCTTACTTCAAGATTCTTGATTAGTAAGTTTTCCAAAGGAATCAAAAAAAAAAAAAAAAAAAAAACCAATAC
>Ga0209489_103991_pt1 | contig 27896 bp, 13 predicted proteins | sample SiratrowhiteBW_FD_187527 | JGI IMG/M metagenome (GOLD analysis project Ga0209489, IMG submission 187527) | Root nodule microbial communities of legume samples collected from California, USA - Siratro white BW (SPAdes) (version 2) | ecosystem: Host-associated > Plants > Roots > Nodule | place... | reverse complement strand
TATATATATATATATAATTAATCTTTTCACAAGTTAAAAGTAAAAATAATGTATATATAAATCCCACTTGTGATTGAGCTAAAATTAATTGGTCTAATTATATTTTCCTTGCTAAGATTTTAGTATTTAGAAGCTTATGCACAGGCATTTGCCTTTTAAATGTTATAAACATAGGTGTTTTTCTTTTATTTATATGCTCTCGATGTAAGTTATAGGTTAAGGATATTGATAATCTGTTTTTTAATTGTTTAATTTTCTTTTTATTTTTCTTATGTATGGAATTGACTTCAAAATATGTTTCCTGATCTTATGGATTTTTTATTTTTTTATTTACTTCTAACTTTACCACTTTTATTAAAGTTCCTTATAGTCTTCTTACTTGTCTTGTTAAGCTTAGCCATTACCTTCTCGTAGATGATTTGGATGATAAGGAATTTTACCAAATTTCAATAAGCTATTAATATGGATATTGCTTTACATGTTATTAAGGATTGTATTTAGACTGGACTAACCAGATATTAGATTTTTCTATTATGAAGCACTTTGGTATTAGAACTAGAACTGGAAAGGTCTCATCTCTTACACAAGTTTTTTGACCCTTTTCTAGTGAAGTTGGTTCTATTAAAGTCAACATTGATAGAGCTGTTGGAGGGGTTCTAGTTTTACAACCTGTGGAGGTATTTTGAAGGGCAATAGTTGAGAATATGTGGGTAACTTTTCTCTTTTCTTAGATATTCAACATGCTCTTTATGCTGAAGTTATGAGTGCCAATTTTACTATTAAATATGCTTAATTCAAGGGTTTAAAGAGCTTTGGTTGGAGTGAAAGTCTTTTATGTTTTGTCAAAGATTTGGATCATATCATTCTTTAGACTCTTAAATGTAGATGACATAAGTATTTGCAGATTTGTGTTATAATGAATTTTAGAGTGACTAGTATTTTTAGGAGGGCAATACATGTGTTGATAAATACTAATTTAGGTAAGAAAAATAGGATTGAGTTTGTCTAATATTCTTCTTTATTATTTGTTTTTTTTTTATTTTTTTTAATAATATTTTTTTTATATAATGACATATGATTGATGATTGATGGATTTTTGATATATGAATTTAGTTAAAATGTCACAATCCATAGTAACTAAGATAAGTTTTTTATAAATAAAAAAGTTAAAATATAAGAATTTAGAAAAGTTAAATAATTTTATAAAAGCTTTAATTATGTTTAAACTAATATTACTTTATGAAAGAATTCATTTTCTCTCTCATATAACTAATATATAACTAATAGAAAAATTTGTTCAAAGATCACTTTAGTTTTTTTTTAATGAGTTGAATTTCCATTAGTGTTTGTTTACACATATTCTTTTAAACTTGCTTTATTTCATCAGTTCATTCTTGGCATGTTTTTCTCTTATGTTTTTTAGATCTAAATTTGAAGTTCACTTTGACAGTGAAATTAGAGATTCGTCAATCTTGCATTACTTTTTTTTTTTTCTTACTTTAATTTTTCTCTTACTTTTTTTAATCTAAATTTAAAGTTCATTTTGACATATTTACAAATTAGGATTCAACAACCTTATAATACTTATCAAATACCCTTTAGTCTATTTATACAAGTTTCTCCATAAACAATTATAGAAGAGAAAAGGAAATAATATTTTTAATAAGTTAAAACTAGTTTATTCGTAAGCTAATTTATAAAACTTATCTAGTATATTTTATCTAAATTCTTATTTTTAATTTATGCATTAAGTTAATTTAACTTGTAGAAAAATGTATTCCATTTTTTACTTCTTATTTTTTTTCTCTTAAAAATATCATTTAATATTTGTTTTCAACGTTTTTTTTATTAATTTTTGGAAAATATTAAACAATCATTAAAATAATTTTATTATAAAATATATTTATATTTATTTAAATGATGCTTTCTTCAAATATTATTGTTCCCCAAAAAAAAAAATATTTAACGAATTTAGGCCATAAACTTTTAGTTTAGGTATGTGTGGGTGTTATGGAGTAAGTAGATGAATTGACCACTTGTCTCTCACCCTCTAGGCCATGGTTTATTTATAAGAAGAAAAAGCCACAGCGTCGTAATTTCCCGCTAGTTTTTATTTCTCAAGCTCTTTTCTTATTATTATTATTATGCTTTAAATTAAGTAACATAAAATGAAACCGAATGTTATTAATGATTTAATATATCAAATTTAGGCAATGTTATTTAACAAAGACATGACTTCAATGGTTTTACTCGAACATGTATATTTTTAGAATAAATTATTAATTTGGTATCTAAAATTACAACGTTAAATTAAATTAGTTAATAAAATTAACAAAATCGTAAAATGGTTTTTAAAATTATAAATTATAAATTATCAATCAATTTAATTATTGAAATGACGGTGATGAGTTATATTAGTGCTCCAAAAATTAAAAATGATAAAATAATTTCAAAAATTTTATATCTTTTGACAAATTAGTAATCTTATTGGTATCTTCCAACCCTTGTTAAATAGATTATATTGGCTCGTTAAGCTCTTAGAAAGATTTACCTATTCGTATTATTCCTTGAAGAAATTATCAAAACATTTGTTAAGTAATAACCCGATATTTACTTTATTACATGCCTTTGTTCTTTCTTCTCATTAATTTTGTATTAGTCTTTCAATCAACCCATTGAGTAAGTCTCAACCATATAAACCCTTAAAATCAAGAGATGTAAAAATGCATTTTTCAAACTAGTATTAAAACTCAAAATTTTCATAATGGGGAAATTTTTTTTTAATTCTCATTAGCACGATTTTAGTTAATTCATAATGAAATCTTGTTATAACACCATTTTAAGTATTAATTGAAATTATGTCATTATAGTACGATTTTATGTATTAATTGAAATTATATCATTATAGTACAATTTTAGATATTAATTAGAAATCGTGGTGATATGATGTGACATGATTTCAGTTTAATTTTATTATACTGAAATCGTGCTTATTTAACACCATTTCAGTTAAATTAATTTTATTAATTTTTTTATAATAAATCGTGTCAACTTGATACAAATAAATTATGCCAACTTGATACGACTTACCCATAATGGTAATAAAATATTTTGTTTACCCATTATGAGAATTTCTAAAAGAAATGGCAGTATATCTAATAATAAAATTAATTAAAAATATGTGAATGATCTAATAATAATAACCCATATCTAGGGCACATGCTAAGTAAGCTGGTACTTGTTTTCATGGCCCATAGGCCATAGCCTGTTATGCTAAGTAAGGCTGGATCCAAGGTGCTAAAGACCCAGCCCAGTTTTGCTAGTAAAACCCAAAAAGGAGATAAAATGATGGCCAAATTTTTTTTTTGCAGTTGCTTCCTACCCTATATAAATTATGACTTGCACTTACGAAATTTTTAAATTCCAAAAATATCTTTGACATTTTAATTTTGAAAGCTGCATAGTAGAATTATTGCACGTTTCCCTCACTGAAGTGCATGTCATGAATTTCAGTTTGTTGGTATGAGAAACTGATAAAGAGAAGTTACGATCGATTCCAAGTTGATACAATCTTCAGAAATGATTATTCAGACAATAAATAAAGATCTGAAATAGTTAATGTTTCTCTTTGTTATTCAATCAAACAATTCTACTCTTTACGTTGTGAAATTTTGAAATAATTGTAAGTGAAGGTCATAATTTGTATAGGGCAGGAAGTAATTGTCAAATTTGTTTTCTTGTTTAACTAACTGCATATGGGACCGCGTCTTCCTGCAACTCTATATTTTCTTTTCGCAAATAATCAAAGTAAAAGTATTATTTTATTCTTTTCATTTCTTTTTATCTTTTTACTATTTTTTTTTTGTTTTTTTTATTTCATATTATATAAATCTTAAATAAAAAAATTATACTTTATTATATAATTCGAAATACAGAAATTTGTATTTCAAATTATACCATCTAAAATATAAAAAATTATATTTTAAATTATATAATCTAAAATATAAATTTTAGAAAAATATATATAAAACTACAGAAATAAAAGTAAGGAATTGCAGGAAGAAGCCTCACTCTAGGTGGATAATCCAAGTGTTGAGAGGCCTAACTATTTTGAGACAGGCTTCAATCAAAATGAAATTACCGTATTATAATTTTTGTGGAATATAAATTCAGTACTAAAAATTATATAGTCATCATTTTCTTATTTGAAACTTTTGATAATCATATACTACTTGAGGAATTTTATTGATATCCATATTTTAAGTACGATAAATGCATTTATGATTTAATTTATATTGGGTTAAATTATACTTTTACTCTTCTTCACCGGAATATTCTTTTATATTTTAGTCTCAACTTTTAAAGCATCCATAATTTTAATTCAATTCTTTATATATATATATATATATATATATATATGCGTATGTTAACTCTATTATATTAACATAATCGTAGATAGGAAGTAAAGAAAATCAAAATTACAATTTAGTTATTCTTTTTCTATAAATAAGAAGTATTTTTTTTCAAATATGCACTAATACCATAATTAATGCAAACCCAATTTTTTTCCTGTAAAATTGACTTATCAATATCAACAAAGAAATAATAACCATTAAGTTTGTCATCATAATTATAAAATTGAACCTTTCTTATTAGGACAAAACTTATCATTCATCATTAAAGTGTATTTTTTATTTAAAATATAATAGGTGAAGTCATTATATGATTATGATTTGAGTTGCCTTATTTGTATTGAGATAATTGTAGACCACAACAAATGAATTGTGCTAATTTTGAATTGATAATTGAAATTCCGAAAACTCCAATTTATACACTAAATCAAGTGAATTATTGTATGGACCAAGTTTCATTGATGAGATGATTGATATGTTATTTGAGTAGGAACAAGTCACATTCAATGTATTAGTTTGGCATTTGTACTCTTTATCAATTCTTACTGCTCCTTTCTATGGTTTGTTTGGATCCAAAAGGACTATGGCCCGTGAACATCAAGCTATTTCACATCAGGCTTTTTCTTCATGTACCCATATAATTTTTAGCTGCACCCCATAATTTTAAAATGATATTTTTTTTTTTCATTGTAAAAGTGACTTTCATATTACCTATTTTGAAAGTACTCTAACTTTTTTGGAACATGATTTTTAGAATAGGATTTTTATAACAACTTTTGGAATAAAAGTTTCAGATCTGACTTTCCAGAACACATGAAATATATTTTCGAGCAAGTTTTACATGATACCATTTAGAACGAGTTTCCACAATGACGTTGATGACAACTATGACAACAACAATAATACAATATCGACAGCTACAATAACGACAAAGGCATAATGTAGTGAGGGAGGCTATGTTTGTCTTTCTCTGATAATATGAGTTGCAGTTAGTAATAATGTGGATACAAGATGGAAAAGCCTTTTTACCTATGGTGTTTTATTTATGATACATTGTAGGCTGCTTTTTCCTGCACTTCCAATATATCTTAAGGCACCTTCAAATTTTTTGAAAATTCTTAAAGTGTCTTGTTCGTAAAGACAGTTTTGCTTCTCTATATGTTAAAACAATGTAATAGTGAGAGATGGAGGTGCCTTCATGGTTCCAGAATACGTCATTCCAAAAATCATTTTATATTTTCGGAATAGACAATTCCAGAAATTATTTTTTAAAAAAACAATTCACTTTCGAAACACGTTATTTCATAACTTATTTTTTAAAAAAATACTTTTAGAATGGGCTATTTCCAAAGTTAATTTCAGATCTAAAATTGGCTTTCGGAACAATCCATTCCAGAAGTGTTAACTTCCAGAACAACCCATTCCGAAAGTGTTAGTTTCTGGAATAGCCCATTCCTAAAGTGTATTTCCACAAAAAAAAATACTTCCAAAATGGGTTGTTTCAAAAGCTAATTTTGGATCCAAAATTAGCTTCTGAAACAGTCCATTTCGAAAGTGTTTTTTTGTGGAAATACACTTCCAGAATGGGTTGTTCCTGAAGTTAATTTTGGATCCGAAATTAGCTTTCGGAACAGTCCATTCCAAAAGTATATTTCCACGAAAAAAATCCACCCCCAATGTCAAAATCACCACCAAATCATCCCCAAAATCTTTAAAAAACCATATTTACCTCATATGTTTGATAAGACGATGGATGACGGTGAACTCCAAAACTCAAATCAGCAGCGACAGCTGCAACAGAATGGAGGTGTGAGCGACACAGTGAATGGAGGTGAAAAAGTATACTAGGTTAAAATAGTTTGTACAATAAAATATGAAAGACATTTTGGAAAATTTTTAAAAATTTAGAGGTGCTTGAAGAAACACTTGGAGGTGCAGGAAGAAGTAGTCTAAATTGTAAAGGGTTAATAGTCCAAATGCTATCGTTTATGGTTTCTTTTAACTATTTTGTTTTTCAAAACTTAATGTATTTTTACAAAATTGACTTGTAAGGTGAGAATTGTTTCACTTATATAATATAAATTAGTTTTATATCTAGTTGATGTGAGATCTCCAATACTTTCTCTTAGACTTTGTTTGGATTAGATAGTGGATTTGTAGGAGTTGATTTGAGATGAAAGTGTGTGAAAAGTTAGATTATTTGAATTAAGAGAAAGATAGTAAGATTTGAGTGATTTGATAGATTTAATAGATATTTTAATATTTTTAAGATATAAAATTATAAAATTATAAATTTATCCTTATGATTAAAAATAGTTAAAAATAAATTATAATTTATTTATTTATTGTAATTATAATATTTAAAAAATATATAAAAATATTAAATTACGTAGTTATTTTTAAATTAAATTATTAGATAAAGTTAATTAATTTTAAAGTATAAAATTTTAAGATTAGAATTTCTTAAAATAATATTTATATTAAATTTAAATAATAATATTAATTTATAATAATAATAAAATTAATATTACACAATTTAGTTTTATTTTAGATAACTATATTTATTTTCATTAAATTATTGTATATTTATATTATTATTAATTATTATTATTTATTTTATTAATAATATTACATAATATTTTTATTATAAAATTTTATATTTTTATTTTTTAAATATTATTTATTATTATATTATATAATAAATTATTATATATATATATATATATACACATGGTTTTCAGCTTAAATCTTCTTGAGATAGTGTAGATATATTGATACAAATATGTAACTCCGCAAATCTATCTGTATCATCAGGAAATCTATTGATACAAATAGAATGTTTAAGTCGAAGTATGGACATCTTATACATAAGATTAGATATTTATGGGGTTTAACACGAGTGTGCATAAAATTAGTTTATAAGTTAGAGATTATTTTTATTATATAATATAAATTAATTTTATTTCTAATTTATGTAAAAATCTCTAATACAATTTAGTCACATTATGATCATGCAGTGATTTATATGTGATTTTTTTTTATAATATGCTTATTTTCTTAATTTTAAGAAATTAGTTAAATGGAATAAAAATTAGATCGCATATATTAAAAGTTACAAGTTCAAGAATATTGTTTTTGAAGTGGAGTAAAATATGATCTAGCATATGAAAGATCGTCTATGTCATTAAGAATGTTCCTATTTAAAATCAGGACAACGTCATCATATGCATGAAATATGTTGGATAGAATTACTATTGTTTTAAAAGAAAAAACTAGTTTTAAAGTAAAAAAATCAATAATTTTAAAGTATATAAAATGTTGCATTATTCGATAATTCAGAATTAATAAGCTTAATACACACATAAATAATAAATATGAAATTACATAATCATATAACAGATTTTAATTTTATTCACAAAATGTTTTAAATTGTTTAAGTTAGTAACATATATATCAAGGAAGTAGAATTTAAGCCTAACTCAACCTTACAAAATCGGCTTATAAGGTGAGGTTTGCATCCATTTATAAAATATTGAAATGTCTCATCTCTAGTCGATGTGAGATTTCCAACATACCTCCTCACACCGAGAGTGCTCAAGTCGAGCGTGGGACTATATTGTTTAAAGGTGGTCCAATAGCGGATGACCCAAAAACCGTGCTAAGATAGGCTCTGATATCATAACAAAGATATCATATTAACCATATGTTATGAAAATAAAGAAATGCACAACAATGAACGAAAAAGAACAAAGGATATGAGAGTGAAAAATATATCTCATCTTATTGAAGAAAAGAAAGGTATTCTATATAGTACAAGGTACTCTATATAATACATGGAATAACAAGATCATAACAAAATAGTTACTCTAACATAATTTCTAATAATCCTAACATAATAACAAGATTATAACATAATTTCTAATAATCCTAACATAGTAACAAGATTATAACATAATTGTTGATAATCCTCACATAATAATCACTAATAATCTTCACATAGTAATTATTTATTAATAGTTAGTTTATATAGATATTATATTGAAGCTAAATATATGTATATATAATAACTTATTAATTAAATAAATATACTAATACAAATTTAAAATAATATTGACATAAAATAATAGGTTTAATGAAGTTTAAACGAGATTATTGAACTTTCAAAGATTTTAAATTCTTTTTGCAAATGAAAGAGTGATTACTTTGAATCACATAATACTTTAAATAAAATTAGTTTAATGCAATATAAATACAATTCTATTTGTGTTTTAAGAAATAAGGAAAATATAAAAAAACGAATAATTATATTGAATCATCCTTATAAAAAAAATTATATTTAGTTGTTAAATCATTCTAATTAAACTAATTTATTATTCGTCAAATTTTACAAGAAAAATATATAATACAAGATTTTAAACCCTATCAGATGTTTTACAATTTCTTTTAAAATCTTATTACAAGAAAGCACTTCTCATAATCCTAGTCAAGAACAAATATAACTTCGAAAAAAAAAAACGTATGGATCAACATCACTTGGATAATCTTCAGCTTAAACCCCATAAAAAAAGTAAAAATATCAAATTATAATCTTGATGTGATTATTCTTGTAAAAAGTTCAAAGAAAATATTTTTCAAAATACAAAATCATGCTCAAAGTATTTTGAAAGATTTAACTAAATACACATCATCATATGTAAGTGATCGGGAACATCAAATTAACTAGATTAAACCTCTTTGAATCTTCAATCTAAATGATAACAAAATAAGCTTGTTAAAGAAAAGTAGAAGCATGGTCTTTGAATTTCCCAAACGAAGTAAAATATATAACAAAAGAAAACAATTAATAAGTTACATAAATATACTATTGTAGATATACAATATGCTTAAATAGTTTTATATAATATAGCACACTTAAAGTTTGATCAAATATATTTACAAACCTTTATTTTTAATGATAAAAAATAAATATACATGTTATGGAAATTTAGACGAAGTATCATCTCATGGTTACTCACATAAAATTATTTAAGATAGTTTGTACAATTTAGTGTGAAAATTGATTTGTATTTATATAAATAAATTATTAATTAATTAAATAAATAAGACTAAGTGCAAATCTACATCTAAATGGTGTATCATAATATTACTCGATGTTTTTATAATAATAAATAATATCAAAATATAGGTTATTTAATGAGTTTGTTAAGTGTTAATTAGTTGAATTTTTTCGAAGATTACATTTTTAAGAATAGATACAATCTTAAAAGTGTTAAAAACATAGAAACTTAAAACACAAATAAATAAATATATTTCAAGTGTTATTTCAATGAAGAATATATGAGTCAATAACGAATACAAGAAGGATCAAATGTTTACAACAAAGACTAAAAGATTACATTAAAAAATAGTCACACTCCAAAGCATATATTTCAAAAATAGATATTTACACACAACCTACCTTTTGACTGTTATATGCTCATTTTATTGTGGTAAATATGAACAAGATAGTTGTCTAGATAAATCATGTAATTTTCCTTAACAAAATAAGAATAATAGTGAAGTGTCAACATAAAGTTAAACATCTCTTACGAAAAGCTCTAACACAGGAATAACACAAAAACACTAGATCACAACGGATCTTTTTTCTAATGCCTATATATAGAAGTTGAATCATGCTTATGATAGATTAGAGAGTTCAAAAAAGATAAAGCAATGTGCATATTCTAACAATTGTTTTGTTCTTTCAAAGCTTCTAAGAGCTTAGTGAAGTTATTGCCTAAATGATTAAGACAAAAAGAGTGATCTTCATTATAAATCCTTCACATGTGTTAAATTATCTCTTATACATGAGTGCTTGTACTTCATATCCACTTGTATAAATGTGAAACTTATAAACAACATTTCTTTATCGTATAATCTAAAGAGACTTTGAGTACTTAACATGGAGATGCATTGTATATATGATATAGAAAAAATAGATTCAAGAAATAATGTGAGCATCTTTGAACTGTAAAAAAATATTATGTAGATATTTTAATTAGGTTATGATTCATAGAGTATTTTATATTCATATTGTTAATAGTTTACTTCAAAATTTGTAGAATTGAATTGGGTTATAGTTATAATGTTATTAGCTTAAAACATAATAATAGGTTTACAAGTGTTTAGATTTTATCTTTACATGTTTGAATGTCATTGAAGGATATTAAGTTGTAATTTTATTTAGAATATGATTTTGGATGAATTATTAGAATTAGATTCATGGTAGATGTAGTTTACTACATCTGTATAAGATTTATTAGAATTCTTGTTCTAAATGTTTGAAGATAATTTGTTGTTTATATGCCTTATTATGTTCTTGAACTTAATATTGGATATTGAATGGTTAGTTTGAGTTGAAATGTTTAGAACACCTAAATTATGCATTTTAAACACGTTAAAATGTATAGAATGGTTCATTTGAGTTTTGGAATTGATATTTAAAAATTTTATAGAACCATTTATTTTGCATAATTTACTTAGTGGATTGATTTCGCTCACCAAAAATCAAATCCAAAGTTAGAATTGGTTTCAGACTTAAACTTTTTTAATAAATGTAGATTCACACATTCGCTATGTGGATGTAGGTTTGTCCAGTGAGTCTCAACCCTATTAGTTTTTAGAAGTTCGGTTCAAGAGGGAGTGGATTGAATTAATAACAATTTTTGAAATAAGATAATAAATGATTTTGAATTGATGGTTAATAATGTAATAAGCGAGTTTAAGTGAAAAATTAAATATCAATTTCAAGATACAAGGTATATAATAAGTATAATGTGCAATATAAAGAGAGAGATATAGAGAAATACACCAAGATTTATAATGGTCACTCTCTCACGAAAGCTACATCTAATTATCCAGTTACACCAGTCAAAGGTCACACAATAGACTTTCAAGTTTCACAAACACTCAACAAAACAATGAAAGAAAAACAACACAAGAACTTACGTCTTGAACCTTATAAGACTTGATTGCACACCTTGTAACACCCTATTACAAGATAAACATGGAAATCATATCCATGTCACTATATAGACACAAAAATAGAATAAAAATAAGAACAATATCAACTAAAAAAATATAAGAACAATAATAGTAAGATTCATCATGTGATAAATTATGTTTTCTTCTTCAACCAAGATATTGATCATAGTTTGCTTAAAGAAACTTCTAAAAAAATGACATTTGCTTAATACATATTATCTTTTTAAAAATGATTTTTGAAAGATGACAATTACGTTTTTACACTTTTGGTTTGAAAAAAAGAGAGAGATTTAAAGAATCACAATCTAAGTATTTTAATCAATTAAAACCCTTTTAATCAATTAAAATAGAGTCAAAAGGAAACACTAAAAATTTGAATAGCTTAAAGCTTTGTTTTAATATGTTAGAATTACTTATAAGTGATTTTAATCAATTAATTTGTCATTTTAATCAATTAAAAAAAGAAGGATTCAAAACATAGACGAAATCTTTAAAGGACAGACAAAGTCTTTGAAAGACAGATAAAGCCTTTAATGATTTTAATTTATTAAAAGCTTAGTTTAATCAATTAAAATAGGAATATCATAATTGCTCAAGGTTTTCTGAAGTTAATTTAATGGATTAATTTGATACTTTAATCAATTTAAATGTTTCTTGTAGTCTTACCAAGCTAACTCATAACATTTTAGTGGATTAAAAACATATTCCAATAAATTAAAATGTTGCCTATTGTAGAGTATAATTCTTTGATTTGAAGGAACTTTCTAAATGCAATACTAGATCAAATTAAGGTGTAAAAGACTTATAATCCATCCTACACATTATAGATTGTAACTCCAAAGGTGTAAAAAAATTTTGGTTGAGTGATAAATGCTCGCTCCAACATGATGAAGAGAATTGAATTACATGGGGATGATTGTTACTAATGATGTATATGATGTGCAAATGTATATTGAGATTTACATTATGCAATCTTATTGAATTAATGTATGTCATGTTAGATTTTATAGCTTAAATGATATATAGGATGATATGCTAACCATTTTGTGGATTGTATATTTTAGGTGCATGAACCTATCTTTAACAAGGATATCTTAACTTCATTAAGTTTATAAATAATGTAGATTAAGAACTAAGGTGGTGATAAATTAAGATAGATTTTCTTACACACATAAAGCACATGCATGTGGTCGGGTATTGGAGATGCCTCAAAACTTATTGTGATACATTAGTCTTGGATTGTTAAGTGTTAATCTCTAATAGAACATATTTAATATGTGATACCTATATTCATGTGTTAGTTTATAGTTAAACCAATGAATGGTTTGGTCTATAGTTATATGCATATAACTTGTTTGTGAGATTAATTTAAATATATTTATCTTGTGTATGGTAACTTATCTTTTTTGTTGTGTAGAATTTGTTGTGATAGCATTTATGAGTATATAGAGTTGCAAATCAAAAAACTTAAATTAAGGGAAAATTTTTCATATTGGTGTAATTTTTGTTTCATATTCCATAAATGGACAATAATTTTTTTAATTCTCCCTAGGGATAAATCGTATATAGGTGGCACGAGTTTATCATGAAGAAATCGTGTTTCTATTGCATGTTTTCTTAGAAAATGAAATTGTGAGAGTATAACACTGAGTTTAATGTTAAGGTTGAAATTGTGCCTTCTTGGCATGATTTTTTTTTTTGTTTAATTTATTGTTGTGGTTATAGTTAATTAAAAGTGTTTGTGTAGAAATGGTGGGATCCCATTCAATTATTAATGAGACAAACTTTGTCAATTACAATTAATTTTACTCATGTTTTAATTGTGGCCTTTTCATTAATAGTAATTTCACTGTTGCTTTGTCAATTACAACTAACTTCACTTAGCAAGTTTTTTAAATTATAATTAATTTCATCCAAACAATTTCGTTAATATTGATTTCAATATTAATGGGACATGCTTTGTCAATTACAATTAATTTCACCTAGCATGTTTCATTAACATTGATTTTAGTATTGATTTGTCAATTCTAATTAATTTCACTCAACAAACTTGTCAGTTACAATTAATTTTACCAACATTTTAATTCCCACTATTTCATTAATATTAATTTAATACCAATATTTTTGAAGGAGTCCTAGGATTTCTCCTAATAAGTTACTATAAATTAAGCAAGGTCGGGAAGATGAATTCTAATGTTTGCACAAACTGGTGTAATGCTATCACAATTTCATTTTCTAAAATTCGAAAGCCTTCAATAAAATTATGTTACCTATATACGATTTATCTATTATAAGAACTAAAAAAATTATGTCGATTTAAAGAATATGACACAAAAATTGCGATGAAATTTTACCTAAATTAAAATAGAGTAAATAGACTTACATATATTCTATTTTTTTGTAAACTATTTTTTTTCTTTTATAATACCACTCTATGTTTGCGTATGTATATTATACTCAAGGGACATAACTTGTTTTCTTATACTACTACTCTATATTCTGCGTATGTATATTATACTGAAGAGACATAGCTTGTTCTAATCACTCATCTAACAAATATTACATTTATGTATGGGATTGAAAATTTGATAATAAAATGAAAGAGAAAAATTATATATATGTAGAAAAAATTAAGTCTTATCTATCGATCTCTTAAAGATATTATTAAGTGTAAAAAATTCAGATATTAAGATATTATCCGCCTTTTTCTTTTTTTATAAAATTATTAAATTAAAGAATATTTATTAAATGTAAGACGTTTTCTTTTCTTTTTGCTAAACTCTATTTTCTAAGGAATTAGATTTGGAGTGATTTCCTAATACCCAGTTATTAAGTCAACGTGTGGGGAAATGATGTGGCTTAGGATCACTGAATCAAAGTTATTTTATGACTCAAACATGCACATGAAGAGGTGAAAATTTGAGAAATGTGATTTTGGTTAACTCCAAGCCAAAATTCATGTGTAATAATTATGTTTAACAGGTTCATTTTTTTTAATTGTGGCAAACAAAAACATCACACTCCACTAAGCCATTTTTCCCTTATATCTTGTGAAAAAAAAAAAAAAAAAAAAAAAGTAAAGCTTCTTATGCTCCACACTGTGCTTCTTGAAAGTATTTTAGCTTTTCAGTGCGTCACACTAACCTTTCTTATAATCGCTTTCTCTTTCAACAAACCCTTTTTATCTTTTGGATTTATGCATGATGCACCTCATCTTCAAGAACTAGAACAAATAAATTATACGACTCTTCTAAAATCAAAATAAGAGTCTAATTATCAACAATTAGTAGGTAAATGAAACTAGACACATGATCCTTTAATCATCAATAATATTTTCCACAAAAAATTAATTGTCCATGAAATAAATATTTCACATAAACATACCATGATTGAAAAATAACATGTTTTTGGCATTAATAATATAATTATAAAATTAAAAAAAAATGGACTTCGTAGTTTGGTGTGAGGTTTAAGAGGGAAAAAAAATAAAGGGTGTACCACGCATGATTGTGTGAGGAAGCATTTCAACTAGAGATTCTATATATACACCATGATTGGGTGCACCATGATTGTTGTTGACTGCTTTTTCTTCTAAGGAACATCTCACCCTCTTTGACTCCTTCACTTGCCTTTTCTTGTGACTTTCTCTTCTGACTTAGAGGCATGCCTTTTGATGAATTTTTGTACCTTCACATTAAATTTAGAGACCCCTTTTCTATGAAATTGTTTTCTATTACTCACACTCTCAAAGAGATGGTTGTTTCAAATTCTTAAATAATTAGGATCCTCCTTTGAGAATCATACATATTATTCATGCAACATGTGTATGTAACACTTTTTTAGAAGAAAAAAATTAGGTCATTTTGAAACACCACATGTTTATATTTATGATTAATCTATGTATTCAAGTTTTTCAATTTAATAAAATAACCAACGACACGTTATTACACATCTTATAGTCCCAAACCACTTTAATAACATTTATATTTTGCAAATTTTACAAATTGAATCATACGATTTCATCCATTTGTTGACTACACATTTAGTATTTAGGCAAAATGTTGGTATTTATTTAACATTTAAATAGTAGATATGAAGTTAATGGATGATTCAAAAGTGTACAATTAATATAGTGAGTGGATTAAAATTGCAAAATATACGGGGAACCAAATTAATTCACCAAATAATGATAATAAAAAAATCAAAATTGGAAACCCACCTTTTATTATATTTTTTTGTCACAAGAATATTTTTTATCTCTGACGGTCTCTATGTATATTATATAAATTTTTTATACAAAACTTACATGATAAAATGCAATAATTCTTTTGCTCTTTAAGTTTTCTTTTTCAGTGACCATGAATATAGAACAAAAATGTTATTAATTAACTCCACATGCGATACATTATTTCATAATAGTGCCTAGCTAGGTCTAACTTTGAGACATAGCAAGACCCAATAATTGAGATCAACATGAAGTGAGACAGATATGACTATCCCACATTTTAATTTTTGATTTAAAAAAAAAAAATATGTTTCTGTTGAACAGAAGATTTTCCTCACACAGTCAAACTTTCAAGGTTGAACATATAAACACAGTGCACGTGCCATGCATACACAAAGATCTTGCTATATATGTAACACATGTCATGAATCTATACATGCATGAAACCAAGACCACTCTTCAAAACTAACCTAAACAAAGATCTTCAAATAAATAAATAAATAAATATATATATATATATATATATATATATATATATATATATATATATATATATATATATATATATATATAGATAGAGAGAGAGAGAGAGAGAAATAATATAAAAAAAATGTAGCTGCAATGATGACAAGTAGTCATACTTTCAATTCAAGCTATATCAACTCATTCAATGGTGATTAACTTACATTGGCTTGTCCCTTAATCATAGCACCAAAATTTGAATAACTTAATTAACTAATCCACAAAAATACCAGAGAATTGATACACAAATGATTCTTTAATTGTTGAAGCTTCGATTCCTAAAATGAAGTATGTGAAAGAGATTTTGTCTAGAGAATTAAATTTATTTTAGCGATGCCTTTAAACTTTTAAAAAGTTTTGAACTAAAATTAGACTTAGTTGAAAATTTTGAAATATATTTTATTACAAGTAAAGTTACTATATATTATGTGCATGTCAACTTAAATATAAATAAGTCTTATCTTCTTTGATCAAATTAGTTCTTATATATCCTTTATTTCATAGAGATTTAATAATTTTAAAAAAGGATAATTTAGGAAAAAATATTTGTTAATGAAATTGATTGAATTAAATGATGATAACCACTTTTTTACCATTAATCTAAATTAGTTTCTTTTGTGCTTATATTTGAAAGGATTAATGTTTTCTTCATATAGTGGTCTTGGGTCCTTACTCATTTCAAATTCTTACAAATAAATACAATGCCAATAATATCTAATATTAACATCTAATATATATCATCGTCATGATAAAATGCTACCAACTCAAATATTAGTGTCCTTTTATGTATATATTTATGTTTGTCTTGGCATCTCAGTGTATCAAATAGGAGAGTCATCTTTTGAAATTTTGGCTTAACTGTAATTTTAATTCCTAATTTTGATTTTAAATTTTAAATATCATATAATTTTAGTTTCTAAATTTGTTTTGATGTCATTTTGATTCCTTAATTCTTAATTATTCATAACTTTATTTAATTTTCAGTTTTTATATATTAATTACTATCAAGGTTCTAAAGTCAATGTAGTTGTTACGATCCTATAAAAAAAAGTGACAAATATTTTATATTTTTCTCCGATCTACCTATATCATATGTTAAAAATAATAAAAAGTAACCAATAATTTAATAAGATTACAAATAATTAAAAATTAAGAGATAATATATATATATATATATATATATATATATATATATATATATATATATAATTCAAAATTAAGAGACCAGAATTACGATTTCATTAAAAATACAGATAAATTTAAGTTATAGAAGAAAATTGCAAGCTTTTGTAAAATTCAACAACTAAGTCTTATTATATATATTTGTCAATACCAAAAAAAACATATACGCCAACTATATTTTTCATTTGTATTTATCGGGATAAGAAAAAATTAATAAATTATTACAAGTCTAGATAAGTTGTTTCTTATTCGCACACGATTTTGTTTCAATGAAGTTGTCTTGATGCAATATAGATTCGGAAAAAAATAAATAAAGAAGTTGTATCATTGTAAGATGACTTTGGTGTAAAATGTGACTAACTGAAAAATCCTGTGAGTACGATTTTGATTAAAAGGAATTAAGATCAGATTTAATTGAAATTATATAGATGTGTCAATACGCTAATATAAAACAAAAATAATTAAAATCGTGTATAAATATAGCAACTTTAGTTATTCTTGTTTTAGAGGGAAGTCATATCTCATCCACACATGACTTCTTCAGGTACCACATATTTTATATAGAACATTTATTTAATTTGAAACAAATTGGTACCGTATTATACAAAATAATAAATAGAGATTGTGTGAGACACTTTTTTATTTGTGAACCTTAATATTTTAAAATCTTATAAAATGTAATTTATTTATTTACTTACTTCTTCATTGACGTGACATTTGCTTGTGAAAATGTGAAACAATTAAGAAAATTACATAAATAAAATAAAATATTTTTTTATTGTATTTTGTTTATGGGAAGAAAAATTTATTTATTTTTTACTTTAATTACATTTTAATAATATATACTTTTCAAGAAAAAGGAAATTGTTTTCTCACACTTTAATTTCAAACATATAATAAAAAGACATTCATTTTCTCTAAAGGCATTTTGTCTTTTGTAAAATTCAGAGTCAAACACAAATTTTACTAAAAACTAAAAAAGTTATGTGGGTGAAACATAATTTTTGTGGAAAGTAAATGTAACTGAAGTCATCACATTTATGCACTTTAGTTATTTTTGTTTTGCATTGAAATTGTCTCAAACCCTTACATGATTTCAATCAAACCCAAATTCACCTTAATAATAACACGATTTCAGTTAACCATATTTTCATGATTTCTTCCTCTATTTATTTATTTTTTTTAATCTAAAGTTATATTAGACCAACGACTTCTTTAAAATAAAATCATACCAATAAAACATGACTTACTAAAACTCAAATTAAATTTTTTGTCTATTATAGTAAATATAAAAACAAATTGCACCATTTTAATAAAAAAAAGTCAACCTTCCTAGCAACAACAAAAAAAAATTACTCCTCCCGTCGTAAAATGCTAGAAATAGTTATTTGAAGAAATTTCGAATTATTGATTTTCTTCAAATCCAATGAGACATTTAGTTTTTTCTAATTTATTCTGAAGTTAATTACTCTCTCTATCTTAGTAAAAACAATGAACTTATAAAAGCATAAAGCTATTTTAATAAAATTATTTCGACATATTTGACCCTATGTATTTTTGTTGATGTCTGTGTGAAGAAGAGCGAATTTGAGGCATGTTGAGTTATTGTGGAACTTGACATGAGTATATGCTAAATGGTGAACCTAAAAGTTGCTCTAGGTCACAAGATTCAAACGGCTAATGATGAAAAACTCACTAAGATGCCATGATATAACCAACTTTTCTGATATTCAAAAGTAAAACAAAATAATGAGACTTTAACAACTTTATTATTTGATGGTTGTGGGGGGCAAAATCAATCCCAATACAGGTCAACAATCATGAAGTTTCACTGATAAAGATGGGACACCAAATCATGCAAACCCCAACATATTATTCTGAATCCATGACTAAACAAGCCATGCACTGTTTATATAAACAAGCAAATAGGTTTTAAGTACCTAAGTCTGCATAAAATTTTATATCTCTAACACATTCAAAAACTTTCATACTTCAAAAATGTGGATATCATAGACCATATTGTAGATTTAAATTAGATAGGAACCACAAAAATAATTTTGTTTAAAATTATCTGTTATATAAACTACAAAGTAATTTAATATAGTCACAAATTATATCAGCAATTTATTTGGTAAACTTGATTAGAAGAACATGTAGCAGCAGTCAGTAAAAAAGTTAGTTAACTATGATTATTATGTGGATAAGAACTACAGGAATCAATAAAGTGATCTCAATTATTGAGCCCAACTGAACCTAATAATATCTGGAGCTAATGAACCTGCCAAGATTACTAGAAAACGATGTTTAACTAATGTGACTCTATCTAAAGCCTCATCAAATGGTCAAAACCAAAGAAAAGAAGACCTCTATAAGGAAAACTAATTTCAAATAGAAAAAAACTGAAGTGGTAAAAAGTAAAACAGGTAAGTGTCATGAAATCACACATTCCCTTTTGTAGGACAAGGAACAATAGAAAATTCACATTAAAAAAATTAGAAAAAAAACTATTATATTAAATAATCTTAAACTAGGTAGAGTATCAAACTCTATAAATATGAAGTATAACAGAAAAAGCTGTTAAGACATTTAACTGTTTATTGTCCATGTATCAGCAGTACACAAGTTTAATGATATGTATCTAAAATCAAATGATATATAAATAATTGTGTTTCATATATATGAAAGAAAATACTTCATAAAAAAAAGAAAAAAACTCATTTTAATCTTGAGAGATTAAGCTTATAACTTGTACCATGTTATGATAAAGAAAATCAAAGTAGTTATAATCACCAGCTTTGGACACTCTTGTCTCCCCATTGGGATTACCCGGTATGAATTCAGTGATTTCAATGACACGCTATAGTTTTCGTGTTCAAGTTTCATCAGATTCAAAGATTTTAGTAAGATAGAATAAAAAAATGATTTTATTTAGAATAACGAATTTCTTTAACAAAAGTGGCACTGCTACATGAACTAACCTTCACTTTCATCCCTTCACGCTTTAACAGAAAGGAAGAGAGAAAAGGAAACTCCCAGTTAACTTTTTCACTCTTCTACCTTGTTAATTATATATACACTGTCCTTTTCTTTGTGTGATATATAGTACATAGTGAAATTGGTGACTGGCCAAGTTTGTATGTTAAACATGGAACTTAAGGGTAAAAATATCTGAATTTGTAATCATAATTTGGTTTGTTGAAAAATGAGGGGGGAAAATTGGCATAAAGATGAATATTGTAAGGCTTTTAAGGTGGAAATGGGCCCTAGAATAAATTATTAGAACAAGCACTCAATCTCATTCAGTGTCCATTCACTTTATATATAATTTAGAAAGGTATTTGAATTTTGAAAATTTAGCAAAGTGTGTTCCTACACTGCAACACTAATCATATCCTATTTGCAGCCAGTCAAAACTTTGTTGTTTGAGGTACATTCCTTTGGAAAATTATTGGAAATCCTATGTGGCTGTGTGTGTTATGCCTCTCATAGGATCTCAACAGAGCTTGGTTTTGTTTTCCACTATCAATACCAACAAGAAGGTGTCAGTTGAACTGGGGTTTTGTTTTGTACAATCTACATTCTATGATTGTGGATCGCAGATAATATCACATCCTTTAGATGGAGACTATTTTTTTTTTATTGGAAAAATTTGGTAGAATGAAAACACACTTTCAATTACATGTTCAAACTATCACCAAAATTATCCAAAGGACTTTTGTTGTACATATTTAAGCTTTTGTTGTACACTAGGTTTTTATGTTAAAGAATATCTTCGAAAATGATTTTTCATTAAATATATAAGATTTTAATAATGTTACAAGAATCAAATTTGCATTCATAGAAAAGATAAAATTCTAGATTTTTATTCACTTTAAATCGAGATTCATAAAACAAACTCTATAATTATAGTGAGATATCGACATAAATTAATTATAGACAATTTTTTTTTATCAGCAATAAAAAATTATATAAATAGAAGGTATTAAGGTTATTCCAATATGTATACAATTATAGATAATTTGATAAAAGAGACTAAGATATTATTTCCAACTCAAAATAATAAATTTGTAACATTTTTTACACCTTTCTCATTTTATTAAATATGGACCTTTCAACTCACTTAAAGCTTTAACAATATTTATTATCATCATCTTTTATTATCACCATATATTATAAATAAATTTTTAATTTAATAACTAATATTTTTGCTTCATTATATTTTTAATTTTGAAATTTAAGATAAAAATTTTGTCTCCCATATTAACATAATTAATGTTAGTTTCTCAAAAATGAAAAGTAAAATCCCCACTTTTATAGATAGAACCTAAAATCCTTTTTAAGAAAATCTTTGAGACTTAAAACATACATTACCAATAGGTAATTTCTTGATGTCATGTCTCATTATTTTTAACAAAGAATTCGAACAAGTCTAAACCAACAAATTCAATTTGGAATATTTCAATTGATTGATGCATGACACAATAGTGAACTCTTCTTGGAATAATAAAAAACTATAAATGAGTCAATAATTAGTTGAAGTCAACATGCTATCCTTAACCACTTCATAAATTCACCTTGATAAACGTTCCAAGATAAAAAAATATTAATAATATATATGAGACAATTTCTTATTTATGCACCATTCATTTTTAATTATGTTTTGTCGGCATAATTTTTTCTTAAATCAACAATGGGCAACACTTGAACATTGATTTGAACTAGATATTATATTGTAGGCCAAAAACTGGTTGAAAGTAGTCAAGAATATTAATCTATTGAATTTGATATAAAGACCACATTACCCCACAAGTTGAATCACCTTCTCCTATGAGAATTCCCCCAAAGCATAACTATGATGTAAGACCCTTTTCTTGCAATACTACTCTATGAAAATTGTTTCCTAACTTGGACCTTGAAATTCATTATAAATACCAACATTGCACTCCACCTCATCTTACTTAGCTCTAATACAAACAAAGCTTAATTATATAGAAACTAAGTTTAGTTGAAAGTCAAATTTTCTAGAGAACAATAACTTTTAAATGTTATAGTATATATCTTTTAAAAAGTTGACTTTTTTATTTCTGCTGTTGTATGCCAACTTTTGAAATAATATCCGTGATTGAATAGAGAATAAAAATTAACAAATGCTTGGTTAAAAGTCATAAACTTGAATAGTCTTGGATGTATAAAATATTAAAATTCGTGTTTTGGTAATGAAATATGGTAATACTTTTCAATGTATAAAAAAATTATGGTATGATTCTGCCGTTGTTATTGAGTCAATATTAAGAAGGGAGACATGAAATTCTGCATTATTTGGTATTAGTTTTCCCAAGACCGCAATCATTTGAAGGTTCGGTTGATGACGAATTTAGGGTTCTACAAACATTCTTGGGAGGATTATTTTTATTGATTTTACCTGTTTTTAGATAAAATTAAGTTCTTTGTAATTTTACCTCTGTGTAAAAAAATTATAATTTATGTTTATCTTTAATAGTTGTTTTCTTTTTCAGTTTAAGTAATATTTAAAATAATATTAAATTAGTATAATAAAATAAATTAATAATGGTAAAATTTTAAAAATTGAAGTTTCTTAATATTTAAATTACATACATGACATTCAAATACAATATACTATAATACTATAAGTTTCCACAATACATACAAATCTTTATTATTAATAATAAATTTATATAAAGAGTAAGAAAATAAAGATATAATATATTATTGCACTCTAAAAAATTTATATCAAAGATAAAATATTATCGGAAAGAAAATTAAAGATATTTTCTAAATTTTCTCAAAAATTCGATTCTAAAAAGTTGTAAAAAACTAATTTAAAATGCAATTTCTAAATTTTTCATATTTTTGTTATATTTTCTAATCAACATTTTAGCTGATCTTAATTGTTAACTTTTTTATGCCAACTAACAAAAAATCAGCTTATGTAAGGTGAAGTAATATGATCAGACAGTGCCAAAGTCAAGGTTTTTTTTTTATATAAATTGTATTTCATTTCTTCTTGTGTTCATTTAATTGACAAAGTCATATTACTTTATTAAAAGAACATAAGTTATGAGAATCAATTACATTATTTTGTTAAACTTCTTAATAACGTGAGAAATGTCTTAGTAATTATATTAGTTAATATTGTTTGTTCAACAAAGTAAGAAAGAAAATTTCAGATTAAGATTAGTCAAAATGTGAATGAAAAAGTAAAAGTAAAATTTTCCAATAAGAATCAGCATGGAATAGTCGTGCAATATTATTATTTGCTAACCAAATTGCAGAGTGCTTGATTTTTCCAGAGCAAAGAGTTCTAAACAGAGGAAGAGTGTGTAATGCTGCTAAGGAAAACTTCAAATTCATTGCTTGTGTATTTGGATTGGCTCAAGTCATTATTTAGAATCAATCACGCTCAAGTGGTATCTACTATTTTAATTATACTAACCAATTTCAAAGCTTTCTTCTGTCAGTGCATAAAATTCTACAATATTTGAAATAGAGCGTTCTAGCTCGTTTTCTTAAAAGGTGTGCCTTTGACAAACCTTGCCTTGCAGTTCAGAAAATGACTCATTCTAATGAAGAGGTCATGAGTCATGTCGATACAACAAGGTCACTTAAACAAACAATTTTTCAAAGATTTCAATGCCTAGTGAGAAGAAAAATTGTTAAATTAGAACAACTAAGAATAATGTTTAGCACCAAAACATCTTGGTTGTAACGTTGGCATGCTCTTCAATGAAAACTTATATAACTTTATACAATGTTTTGATATCGTTATCTAATCATAATAAAAGTTTTACCTCGATAATATAAACTCTAATTAGATAAGTTCACGAGGTAAAACTCTAGTTTTGATTAAAGAACAATACTAAGAACACTTAAAAAATTGGATTTAAAATTGCAATTGTGGATACTCTTTGAGTTAATCACAACTACAGCTGCAATTTTTCAGTGAAATATACCCACAATTTTGTTAATCATCACATGGAAACTACTGTTCTGACTCTAGCTTGAATTCAAAATCATGGACATTCCATTAATGGTCCTGGGGTGAAAAGACAGAGCAAAGCTCAACAGAGCCATAATCAAGAAGCTCCTCAATCATTTGCTCTATGTGGTCTTCCTCAAGAGGCTTGAACTGCAGGGGAACACTTTCAACACCCCTGTTGGCCTCTGAGTCCTGATCCTCCTCTGCTCTCTTGTGTGGCAACACTTGATGAGTTTGGTCACTCTTCACACTGAAGCTGCTTGGAGGGGATGTGGAAGTGGCATTGGATACTGAAGGTGGTCTCTGAGACTCAGATGATGCCAAAGCCTGTCTTGTCATTTGCAAAGAAGCCATGTAGCACCTGTGCAGTTTGGCAGTCAAAGTTGCTGAGAGAAGCTTTGAACTAGAAGATGAGGTGTGAGACACATTGGGGTTGAAAGGGAAGTTTGTCCTTGCCCTGGCACCACACATTAGCCTAGCTGCTTCATCATAGGCTCTAGCTGCATCCTCAGCTGTTTCAAATGTACCAAGCCATATCCTAGTCTTCCTGCACAAACCAAAGCAATCCTTTTTATAGGTTTCTTTCATTTAAACAACACCAAAACAAAACCCTTTTCCCCTCTCATTACCTTACTCATTCACATCAGGTAAAAATCAAATTTTCATTTAAACATTAAGAAAAAGAAAACCTTTCCAACAAAAAGACATGAATCTTAAACCACTCGGTTAAAACTGTTGACACTAATCATACCCTTTTGGTGGCATGTCAGAGATTTTAAAGATTATGAAAATGTGACTGGTTTATAATAAACATGCAGTAGAACTTGCATGGGAAAATGGTGGAAACTTACAATATGGGGTGGCGAATTTCGGAGACCCAAGAGCCCCAATGCCTTTGTCGGACACCTCGGTAACGCTGTTGTGGTCTGGCCATGTTGGGGAAAGAAAAATGGATTCTTGTTCTTTTTGAGAAAGTGTTTTGTGGAAAATGTTTGGAGTGGTACCAACTGAAGGAGAAATGGGAGAGATGGGGTGTTTTTGTAGTGAGGGGATTCTTACATGGAACTGTTTTCTCTGCTCAAGCAATGTGGCCCCAGTTAAGAACATGGCCCCCACAGGGATTTTCTTATTCTTTCTCTATCAGCTGTAACTTGGCTATCTTTCGCAATTTGCAAGCCATGATTACGGCATAACTATTTCATTTCACTACACAATTCTTCTTCTGTCTCACTATATCCTACTTGCTCTTGTTTTTTAGCCATCAACACAGATTTATCTATCATCCACATACCATGTACCTTTCTTTTTTCTTAATCACTGCTTAAGAATAAAAAATACAAGCATAAATTGTCCTCATGTTAGTGTAGGAGCAAATTCTGGTCTCGTAAATTTTACCATGTAGAAGATTTCATGTGCATTGGACATAAAGATTATTTTATCTGTTTGTATAGTTAACTTAAACATAAAATTTACTTTTTAAATGATATTTATAATTCTTTAGAATTGAAGAAGAAAATTTTAAAAATATGAAACAAAAATAAGATAAGAATCAAGTTACATCACTTTTAATTTAAATTTTTAAAGCATTAAATTTGTCAATTATTTTATTATGTTGTTCAACTTTTTTAATTTTACTCAATGTCACACTTAGATCTATACTTTGAATATCTAACAATCTCCCTATTAAGTGGGTGTTTCTCTTTCACATTAGTATACTTCTCCTGTTTTAAACATGAGTACTTCACTCAAAAATTTTTTATATACTGTTCACACATTTAAGGAGACAACGTTTGTTTAAAATTTCGATTAAAAAAATTTTTAATACATGAACTAAACTGTATTTGTTTAAACCAATCATCACTATTAACCATAAATTTTTTATATTATTTATTAGAAAATTGAAGGAAAAAAATACTAAAAAAATAAAACTAAAATGATACAGAAAACTGGAAAAATATTTGACACTACTTTAAATCCAAATATAATCGAATTTCATAAATATATTATATTACCTGTTTATGCAAGGTATTATACCAATTATAAATATATAATTTGACCTAACTAGATTTAATATCTACTTCTCACCATTTTTTAAGGTAAAATTTAAATAAAATATTTTAAATAATCTCAAATAAGCAGAAAACACGCATATTGCCTTAAAAATAAAACAAGAAGCACTTTAATTGGAGTTTCTGAATTATACCTTGGAGTGGACCATCTGGAGACCCAAGATAACGATCATACGTTACAAATTGTTGGAGTGATCCCTACTAACACATGTGCAATAGATATCAATAATATCTTTTACCATTGCATTTCATGGATATACATGTGATCCCTTATCAAAATGTTTGTTTTATGATTGGGTCAATCCCAAGTTGGAACACTCTTGGGTTAAAATCAAAGATTCTTTGACCATCATTATTACCCTAACATGTCAAATTATTTAATCAAGTTTTTGTCACTATTGTTTCTTCAAAAACCCATCACAACAACACAATCCTTTCCTCTATTCTTTTATTAGGGTGGGATGGGGCATATGATGATGTGAGCTAGTTATGGAGATAGGAGTATGGGTACTGTTATGGAAGAAGTGGTATTCTAACTCATAAATTTTTTATTTAAGGTACGTTTAGAAAAAAAAAATTATCTACAAACATTTTTATGAGAAAAAAAAGTTTTTGTATAAATTAAATATACATTGTCTCAAACAAATTGTGGAACATAATATATTTTATTGATGAGCAATTGGTATGAAATTGAGAATTTTTGTATTGATGGATTTCTTGAGCAGTAGACATTAATTAGTGAGCATAATAAGGTTCAGAGGAAAAGAAATTAATGGTTATGATGCTGCTTAGGATGTGTGAGTAGACATGTAGGTTAGGAATTTGGTTGGTATTTTGTGGTCCATGTGCTTCTTGTAGCTACTGTTCACCCACGTGCTCAGATAATTCATTCAAATATTTTTCAACTGATTCAGCTCAACACATTTAAAATCAAGTTTAAAATTATTTAAATAGGAAAATTACAATGTTAATTAAAAAACAATAAAAATATCAAGCACATCCTCTTGAATTTAAAATGCTCATGTTAATTATTTTTATTATTTAATCAAAAAGAATTATTAACTGTCTTTTATTTCCATTTTTTACATGTATTAAGGTCTGTCAAATTGGTCAATTTCATCCTTGTCAAACTTTAAAGCCAAATTGAAAAAAATATATCAAATTTAGAGATTAAATAAGCTAATTTGGTAATGGAAGAAATTAATTAATAGTATTAACTTCAAAATTAAATTAGTTAATGGTTGTCAAATTCATAAACAAAACTTATTTTTCTTTTACTTATTACAGACCAAATTAATCCATAATATTAATTTTAGATGGTAAATTAATTGTGTGCCCGTACAAAAACGCTTCTCCTTCTTTCTTTTGTGCTGAAAACAGAGTTAATAAAATATCATTTAACATTTTTAATTTTCTTTTTTATTTCACTCTATCTTATCTTGTTTTTTTTTTTTTTTAAATTTAAC
>Ga0209489_103984_pt1 | contig 27929 bp, 14 predicted proteins | sample SiratrowhiteBW_FD_187527 | JGI IMG/M metagenome (GOLD analysis project Ga0209489, IMG submission 187527) | Root nodule microbial communities of legume samples collected from California, USA - Siratro white BW (SPAdes) (version 2) | ecosystem: Host-associated > Plants > Roots > Nodule | place... | reverse complement strand
TATATATATATATATATATATATATATCAAATAGGTCTATAATCAAAATCAGTATCTTCTCTGTCGGTTAAAAATGAGGGTGTAGTAATATATAAGAATGAATGAGAATTGGATAGTCATAATTACTCAAGAGGAAGTTAATTAGGTCAATGTCTACCATGTTTTTAATTGAAATAATTTATTTTATTTGAAAATTCCTTTTTCTTTAATTTATTATTATGTAATAAATAATGTTCTCACTATTAACAATAAAGATATATTTTGTATAGGTTTTTTTCCTTCTTAATATAATAATTATATTATTATTTTAAGATGATAATATTTTATCCATTAAATATATTTTTAATTGTACATAAATTTGAAAAAACTTGGAATTTGAAAACAAATGCATAAAATCGGATCTCCTCCATTACTAAACTAATATGATCTTTTATACATCCAAATAATTTAGATTGAAACGAAATTCAAATTCATATTTTTAAAAAATTAGTTTAATTTTTTTTAAATCTAAATCCGAAGAATTGAATTGGGAACTAAATGTTTTTTTAAAAGAAAATGGTTTGGATATTTATAAATTAAATTTTTAATGGATTTTAAATCCAAAATAATTTAAAATAAGAGATAATAAATATGTTTAAACATTGTACCTAACTCTAGAAGAAACATGTATTAAATACCAAAAAAAGTAGTTTATTGTTTTAAATTATTAATTACACATTTTATAAATTATGAAGGATTCCAACAAGTTTTAATTTTAAAGCATATTCTTAGAACATATATATTAATTTTAAATTACTTTAGATTTAAAATCGATTTTAAAATTGAATATTATCAAATTGATTTATAAACATTCAAACTGAATATGAATTTTAAATCTCATCCAATTATTTGGATTTTTTATCTATAAAAATTCAAAAGTATTATTTACAAAAAAAAATATAAATATAAATTTAACTCCCATCGAACTATTTAGATTAAGATTGGATTTTGGATTGGAATTTCAAAAATTTAATTCATGCCATATGATTTAACACTAAACTCTCATGTCAAAAACACAATTTTCTCTTATTAGGAAGTAACATACACGCAAATTCAGGATATATGTCAAATATTGTACTTAGACACAAAGCATATACTAAATATAAAAATTGATTTATTTTTTAGATTATTAATTAATTTCATATTTAATGAAATATAAAAGATTTCAATGAAATTTTATCCTAAAAATTATTCTTAAAAAATATATAATCATTTTAAATTATTTTGAATTTAAAAATGATTTTAAAAATATATCAATTTTAAAAATGGGTATGAAACTAATTTGTAAGCATCCAAACTATTTTATTTTTTAAAATGTGAGTTTGGATTTAAAATCTAATTTAGTTATTTATATTTAGATATAAAAAAATTCAAACTATTTTTTTTAGAAAGTATGAATTTAGATTTAATTCCAATCCTATTATTTAAATTTAGATTGAATTTTCAATCCATACCCACACTAAAAATACCACAGAAAATACCAGTAGAATATTGAAGAAAGATGTTACTTTTGAATATAGAACAGTGGACTATAAGATTTGCAATTTTTGTAAGAAAGTGGGAATATAAAGCATGACTGACTGTATTGGATTCAATTGGCACAGTAAAATTACACACATTCTCAAAGGTCAAAACCTTCCTTGCATTTAATTATAATTATGGTGCTTACAAAGTTCTACTGTTTGTTACTTTGCTTGTAGGGAAGAACAAGTTTCTATTTCAATTTCCTTTTTAGAGGAATCTACTTTTAAATCTCATTATAACTTGGAACCACTCAATTTGAATCTCACTATATAATGCCTTTACCATTTATGCATATGCACAAGTTTATTTCCGAGGAGACTTAAGCTCTAATACAAGAACAGCTCAGGTTATTAAAACTCAAGCTTTAAGTTTCATAAAAAGAAAACCCTGTTCTTAGCTTTCATAACATTAAAAGGTCACAATAAGAATCAAATACATATAATTCTAATTTAAGATAAAAATATTAAATCCAGATATGACTCTGTCTACTTCTTTAATGAATTAACTTTTTTACAAGAACTTCTGAGTAAAAACATTTTAAAATAACCTCTTTTATATAGCTTTCTAATTTTTTTATATAAGTTAATGTTAGTAGAGATTTTTATTTATTTTTTTTTTAATTTTTGTATCTCGGTCTTTTCTTTTTCACGTAGTGTGATACAAGACAAAAGAATAGTGGAGGCTGAATGCATTTTTAAGAGTAAGCACAATCACAGGAATAATATTATAGATGTAAGGCAATTGTGGATTGAAGCTGCAAAGTGACATGCTTTTCTTCACGTAAGTGTTCATCTAAGTTGTAACTAGACTTTGAGTTGGTGCCTCATTGGCATTGCTATAAAAAATTCTTAATTTAAAGTGATGGATTAGCATGAATTTCAATATGGCCATTTATCTTTTAACTTCCATATATGCTTGTTTTGGATGACAACTAAGTGATCATAATATATCTACCTAATAAAACAATTATTTCATTCTCATTCCCTTTCCACATATTTGGCTTTTACAAGTATTAATATGTTCCCTGACGTGATCAAATTCCTTTTCTTTACGTAGAAAAATATAACAAGTGACTATGTGAGAAGGTAGAAAGGAGATGAATATTAGATCTTTTTTTACGATAGTTTCATCCATTCATAGAACACGGATTTGGACTCCATGGTTCAGAAAATTTTACACTGACAGAAAGAAAATTCACCTGCTCAGTAACACACTTGATCACGTCAAAATTTGTCCTTTGTGTGCTATTGAGTTGAGCCATGCTGGCCAACAGTTTTGCATTTAAAGGGTCCATCTTTTGGATGTAGCACACACAGACACACCCACAAATAAAAGAAGATATCCACAACCGCACGCCTTACTTGTATTACAAAGGCCACAAGTTTTCAACCCTTCATTACCCTTTTCCTTCTTTTTCACACACATCTTCCTCTTCACAATGGAGGCTCAGGTATTGTTTTTCATGTTCATGCTTCTTTGGTTATGTTTATATGTCTGATTTAACTCAAGTATTTGATCCAAATTTTGTTTTTATCATTCTCTTGCCTCTGTCTGCATTTTCTGTCCCTCACTGGATCCGTAGCAGAAGGTGGTATTAAAGGTCCTTACTATGATAGATGAAAAAACCAAGAAGAAAGCAATAGAAGCAGCTGCAGATATCTATGGTCGGTGTTTAGTTATAGTTTCATTTTCGTTCTGCCACAGAAACTATATTAATCATTGAAAACCTTTTCTTTTTGTGCCTTGGATGCATTGGAACAATAGGGGTTGATTCGATTGATGCAGATGTGAAGGAACAGAAGATAACAGTGGTTGGCGAAATGGATGCAGTGGCGGTAGTGAAGAGGCTGAAGAAAGTAGGGAAGGTCGATATAATATCAGTTGGACCTGCCAAGGAAGAGAAGAAAGAAGAAAAGAAAGAGGAAAAGAAAGAGGAAAAGCCAGAAGAGAAGCCAGAAGAGAAACAGGAAGAGAAAAAATAAAAGCAATACATATCATCCAAATTTTCAAATTCTCCCCCCTCCTTTAAGATATCCTGATATAGATACTAATCTGCAAATTGTTCGTATAATTTATGAATGATGAAAATTTTTCTCGTTCGAAGTATCTTTTTGACTTTGATGATATCTATGCCTTCTGCTTGTACCTATAAATTGTACCAAGAGTGTGTGTAGAAGGAAAAAAAAAAAAAAAAAAAAAAAAGAAAAAAATGGTATAGTGAAAATCATCTTCCATTCATAGTGGATCACTCTCTATCAGCCAATGGAAGCATGGTTCAAAAGGGGTTAAGGGCGTCCCTCCCTCCGCTTAAAGAATAAGTGAAGACAAAAATGGCTTTGAAATCTTTCATCTGAGAGGTAGATAACTCAAAACACACAAGGTTCTTTGATAAGGAAAGCATTTTAGTTAATTATGTACTGAATCATTTGGTTAGCTTTGGCTGTACATATGTCACAAAAGTCCACTAAATTTTATTACTGTTCTAACATGAAAGTCTGCAACCATTTAGCTACTTACTGTCATTTGCCAGACAAAATTACTTAAAATAAGAAAAAGCTCGCGACTGTTTCAATAATTTTTGTGTCCTCTGTGTCTGTCTGCAACAAGTACCACAACAGTAAATTGTCCTTACTGACAATATGCCCAACATGTGGGCAAATAGTGAAAAGCCCAGAAAGGCTCGACATAGTTGAAGACTAGTGATACAACTACAACCGAAGATTGATATTGTGTGGTGAGCAAAACAATATCATGAGAAATATAAGACTGAACAAAAAATAAAGGCAAGGGAAGGAGAATAAGAGGTTATATGTGAAACAATAGAACGTTGTTCTGTGTGAATAGTAAATTCCACCTTAAGATTAGTAATACTGTAATAAGCATGGTCTACGTTATAAACATCATCATGAATCACTTAAATGTCTTCCAATGCTTAAAATATGCCAACAAAGAACTTAGGCATGACCCATGCGCAGAGACGGTGACAGATATCCCATGAACATGACTATTTCAGCCAGTGAATGGAATGCGCATCTACACGACTCGCATCAGCCCCTTCAAATCTGAAAATACAGGATATCTGTCCGAATGCTTGATACAGGGAGCTATTTTGATTTGGACTGCTATGATGAACCTGGATTTGAATAATGCTGAATCTGAATGCCTTTATTATTGCAGCATCGTGGTTATATGCGCAGATTTGAAGAAAGGTTCAATCAGCTCAGTAATCTTAATCCGTGGAAGAAATAGATTTGATTTGGATTTGGGGCACGCTGTTGTGGCCGGTAGATAGATTTCAAAGTTTAAAATGCATCTATATAGTGAAATTCCAGACTGATTTTATAACTATCTATATTTGGATATTGAATGGTATTTTTTAATATATCCTTTTTCAATGGACTCGTGTTTCATTATTTTTTATTAATTCCTATACTCATTACCCACATTATTCAGTATTTTTAAAGTTTGATTTCTTGGATGGGAAAAACAACAGTTTCAAAGGTTTTTCTAGGTGGCGGGACATGAAATGAAACCTTCAATTTTTATTGTCTCATTTTCAGTATAGGAATGTCACACGGTATGTCATATTAGGCTATTGTAACTAGTCAATTCAATCAGGAATAAAAAATACACGTATAAACCATAATTACAAAGATCAAGGGAAAAACACAATGCCGAAGAGGTTTAGCTGACCGACCAAAGAAGCAACGGCCGTCTTCATTATTACATGTAGATACACAAGCCCCCGGATGACGAATATAGACACCTAGTTCAGGATTCTGAGACGCCAATCCCATCCAACAGAAAACCGAGAAACATCAACCCTATGAGGGGAACATGAATGATGAATGTAAACACTTACGTTCAACATTTATCCTGTGTTTAACTGCAAGAACAATGTCATGATATTGTAAGTAGTTTTAAAAATAAATCTAATACTAGATAAAATATATGGTGGGAGATGGAAGAAAAAAGAGCGTTGGGGGTGAGTCAAGAAAGTTTGGGAAAGACTTGAGAATTGACAGTGACCCAGTGTAAGAATCACTTGGCATGATAAATTGGAGAAAAATTAAACCAAAATCTGTTTGTAGGAGAATGAAGAGGAACCCTTGTTAAAACAATAATTGAATGTAACATATGTGGTTCCGACATTGGAAAATTTTCTAACGAACAAAGATGAAAAGTTGTTGCACAACAAAACCAAATGCAATTGGTTGTCAAAAATAAAAGCCGCCCTGACCAATTTGAAAAGTAGCATTCCAAATGGGTAGCCATGAACATTATCTTCAATGCTACTTATTATACAGACAATAGTATGTTTTAGGCCAAGAATCTACCATAAAGTTATAAATTTTAATATGTCTAACAACAGCATAGGCTTTTGCAATAAAAAAAGCTCAAGCAACGGATGTTGCATTATTGCGTGACGAACGCCCATACTGTTGGAGTGCTCCCACTGCATGATGATAGAACATGCCTATCAAGTATGAAAACAAAATATCAAGCCAAAAAATTAACCATGACAATAACCTGACAATAAAAGAGGATAAGCTTTCCAATCTTCGTCTGGAATGTGGCAGCATACTGAATGGCTGTCTTTGAAGCCACAGAAAAGCAACCAGCTTAACCATGAGTGTGAAAATCAACTTAAATAATGGCTGCATCTCTGACTATTGGCAATATTTTAGGCTGCTGTTGCTTGCTCTGGATCTGTGGAAATAATGAACCAGGAAAATTAGTCTTCCACCTCCAAAAGCTAAAATGATAATTTAATTTTAAATAATAAATGAAACTCAAAATCAAGAATTAGAGATATCAATTTCAGCTTATATGATTCAGGAAAAATGACATCCCTTTCAATAATCAAAAGAAGGGGATCAGCACAATAATTAAATGTGTAACCGATTATTTATTATGGAAAGAGTTTAATGGTCATACACTGCCAGTGTGTAAAACAGGTTTACATTTTTACATTGTCAACCACTCACAAATCGCCACCATTGGTACAATTTTTAAGGTAATTATTGTAAAAGCCAACAAACTTGCTATACATGTTAGTTTGTGACTAGATGACGGTGTAAAACAATTTTACACAGTCAATGCATGCTGCTTTTTATCCTACGGGAAACAGTCATATTATAAACTATATGAATGACCTGAACAGAACGCTGTTAACTTTAAAAGTGATGAATTTTTAAACAAGCAGGAAGATGGCCTAAAATCTAATAGAATTACATCATTTATTTCTTCTTCTTTTTCAGGGGAAATGGGGATACATATATTCCTTCCAAAAGCAGAAGATCCAAATAGCGTACCAAGTTAATCAATCAACTGTCAAGCATCCAGATTAGAAATTCTTTATGCACTTTACAAGTTTTAAATAGTAACAGCAAAAGCCACAGAATTAGTTCATAACACCAGTTATAAGTTAGATTACTTAAGCTCAACGCTACTACCAAAAGTACATTATGTTTACACCACATAGAAACAAAGACAATTTAAGCACCTTATTCCTGGTAGTAAATAAGCTCTTTGACAAATGCAGGCAGATATTAGTAAAAAGGAGCATAGCCTAAAATTGATAAACAAGGAATATTAATAATATGGTATGAAAAAATTAGCATACAGGTTCAGAAGTCAGTTACTGAGTGTAGAAATAAGTGAAGATATATATATATATATATATATATATATATATATATATATTAGGGGAGGGGGGATATATACCTCATTTATCCAGCTTCTAATCGGCTGAACACGCAGCAGATCATGGGCCTCAGTTATCCACATCAAATGTTGATGCCTCATTTGTACCCTTTGTATCCTGAATATACGTTGGTATACTTCCTCTTCTCTGTCATCTGTCTTATCACTTCACGAGCATCAGCAGTCCTTCCAGCTTTCCGTAAACTACTCACTAAAGCATCATAGACAACAGAGTTTGGACTACAACCTTTGGTTTCCATTTCCTTGAGCATTGAACACGCTTCGTCAAACTTTCCTGCCATGCATAATCCCCGAATTATGGAATTGTATGTAAAAACATTTGGAATTTGCCCTCTAGAAATCATGTCTTGATACATTTCCAGGGCTTTCTCAAGCTCACCAGCCACTACATATCCTGTTATCATTACAGTGTAAGCCACCACATCTGGGATACATCCATTCTTTATCATTTCATCAAAAAAATACTTGCAAGCATCCAGATTTCCAGCTCTGCTGAGTCCATCTATCAATGTAGTGAAATGAAGCACAGTTGGATCTATACCCATTTCTCTCATGTGATTTAAGAGATTGAGAGCTGCAAGCGGTTTGTCCCCTTTGCCAAGAACATGAAGAAGAATATTGAAGGTATGAAAATCTGGAGAAAATCCATTTCTACCCATCTCATCAAACAGTCTGTGGAATTGATCCAACTTTCCAAGTCTGTACTTGGCATACATGACAATATTGTAAGTTAAAATATCTGAAGAAAATCCATCAAGCAGCATCTGCTGATAAACCCACTCAATCAACTTGTACTGCTTTAAAACAAGAAGATCATATAGGATTGCATTGTAGGAGTGCTTAAAAGGCCTAAAGTTAAACGTCTTCGATTTTATGAACCTCTCCACCAATTTCTTAGCCAATCCTGCCTCCCCACAAGTACGAATCAATATATTGAAAGTTAGAGCAGTAGCAGGAAGCCCTTTCTCAATCATTTCATCAACCAATCTCCACAATGCCTTAAACTCCTCACACTCCGCATATATGTTCATTACTAAGTGATATGCATTCGCAGTGTGCCGGTAACCCTCTTGCTGACTACACCACACAAAAAACTTGTATGCCAGCTTTGCACACCTAGTTTTATTCTCAGAATTTATGTTCTTCAAAATTCCAAAGAGAACCTCTCTCACAAGAATCCCCGATAGCTTTACATGCAACTCACCTAAAACCACCCTCGCATCAAGACCGGGGCCATCTTGCCGGAGAACCTCAAGGACCCTCTTAGCATCTAACTTCGCATTTTCTAAGAACCCTTTTCTAAGTGAAAACTGCTTTTGGTTATAACCCCAATCCTCGCTTAAACGGAGCGTTTCATCCACAGTAGAATCACAATTTAATCCAAGCTTTTTCAAAGGCTCCTCAATGCATTCAAATCCGTCACCATCAAACGGGCGGCTACATAATCCCCGCAAAATAATCAAAGAATGGGAAAATTTGTGGACCATCTTTGGACCTAAAAGGGTTATTGATTTCATGGTTCGAATTCGAAGCCATCATCTCTGACAAATGAGCAACAACGGCGATTTGGCCGATGGTAGAATGGAGTTTCCTTGCAGTTGAAGCTTCCATAAGCCCAGTGTGCTAACGAGTGGATGGATATGCATTGAATCGAAAACCAAGTTCCGTGAAATTGATAGCATCTAAAAGAGCAACTAGAAAAACGTGAAGGGGCAAAACAGCGTACCGTGTTGGACGATTTTTTGAAGTATTGGTCGAAACAATGTTGGGAATGTCTAGAGAGGAATCATATAGTGTCGGAGTTCATTGTGAGTGGTGCCAAGTGAAGTGTGAATGAGGTTGTTAAGAAAACAAAAATGGCTACTCTGAAAAACCCTAACACAGTTGTGCAAGGAAAAAGTAAGAGGTTTACACATAACCGTCGTTTCATTAACGTTATTTTTAAAATTCAATTGGGTTTGGGCTTTTTGGTAGAATGGTTTGGGCTTTAAAGCCGCGTTCATTGGACTTTGGAAAGTTTACCATTTGCAATTGCTTCCTGTATCCTTCATTTGCTTCTTACATTCCATCTTATTTTTGAAATGTCAGAACTATTCTTGAAAATGTAAATATGACTTTTAAAATTGGTATTTCAGAATGAATATTGAGAATGTAAAAGTGACTTCTGAATTTGATTTTCCAGAATAAATTTTGAGATGAAAAAATTGGTTTTGGAAAATATATTTTAGAATTCAAAAATAACTTTCAGAAAATATTTTTGGAATACAAAATTAATTTTCGAAAACTTTTTCTGAAAATATTTTCTATAACATTTTTCTCTTATTCCAAAAACCTTTTTCGGTAACTCACTTTTCCTTAAATTCTTTTTTGGAAAACATAAAAGAAAAAATGATTACGAAAAATATTTTCGTAACTCATTTCATGCACTTCTTACATATTTCCGCAATTCGTTTTCCAACCAATTTCAAAAAATATCACAAAAACTCTTAAATATATATTACACCCGTACACTAAATGAACAGAAAATGAAAACCAACTCCATTGACGAAGATGGACGCGCACCACCTAGCATTACTCCTCCTTTTAATTTTCTGCAAAGGATGTTTGTGATATTATGAAAAACTGATGGATTGCAGAAAAAGCAATGTCTTTACCATTTTTTCATTCATCTAAATAACATTCTTTATTTTATTTCTCTCATTTTCTTATATTTCTAACATTTATATTTCTTTTGACTATTTATTTTTTATTTATTTTATTTCTAGGCCTACCTAATAATCTCTTTTTTGAGTTTTAGATCATTTTTTTTTAAAGAAAATTAAATCAATTGTAATTTTTACTTATAACCTTTATGAGGCGTGATTTTAAGAAAAATTAATGATTATGTCAAACTTTTATTATAATTGCCAACAAAAAAAGTACTTTTTCTATCAGTACAAACACGTTTAAATTAATATATATATATATATATATATATATATATATTTTGTATGTCTGTTTTCTTTCTTAGGAGTCATCAGACTGAAATTATTTCTAGAAAAGTTTTGAATTCTCTAAAAACTTTTTTTATTAAAAAAAACTGCATTGTTTTTGTGATTGTTTTTCCAGAATAATAGTTTTTCAGAAATTATTTTTCTAAATAAACTCGATCCAACATTATTTCCCCTCAAATAGAAATATTTACGGTAGCAAGTTGAGAATTTTATCCCCAAATAACCAAATTTTTAATGATTTTTTTATCTTCCGGGGGACCAAATTTTAGAAAAAAAAGAATGATTTTTTTTTCTTTTAAAAAAGGGCAGAAAAATGAAAAAAAAAGTAAAAATAAAAATTATAATTCAAATTTTTTTTTTCATCATACACACAACAATAAAAAAATTAAATTAATAAGCATTTATTTCACATTTTTTAGACCACCTAAAATAATATTTATTTTATTTAAATCACTATTTTTTTATTTAAAGGTGAAAAATTAAACTTAAATTTCTATTATAATTTTTTTATTTTCAACAAATCAATAATAACAAATTTAATTCCAAATTATATAACAAAAACAAAATTTATTCATCCTTAAATTAATTTTTTTTCCTTCTTTCAAAGCAATTAAAATTTAATCTCAACATTTGTAAATAATTATTTCTAATTAATTTTATCTAAATTCATTTTATTTTTATTTTTTTCTCCCTTTTCAAAAATAAAAAATAAAAAACCAGAAAACTCTCGACTCGAAGAGCCCAATTCCGAAGAGATTTCTAATACCTGGGATAAAAAATGAGTCGAGAATTCAGCTTATTGGAAACCAAATTCTCAAACATTTTTTATTATGTAAATAATGTTTTAAAAAAGTATTATTATGAGGAAATGATTTTTAAAATTATATTTTAAAAAAAGTATTATTATGTAAAAAAAATCTTATTTTGTACCCTTAAAAATAAGAGAGGACTATTTTGTTATTTTTTTATATTATTCTGTTGAAACAAATGCTAATGCTACGAGAATAAATCATGAACACAACAAATATGGGAAACAGAAAAAATATTAGCAAATTGAACATTTAAGTAAAATACAAAACACTGAATACAGCTTTATATGGTCACTTTTTTTTTTTTTCACATTTAAGCTTATACTAAGTCTTATTCTCTGTTCCAGCACATAGATATATCATAATGTAAATTTGACATCTACACAAACATATAATAGAGAACTACACATGTCTTATACAATATCCATGAAGATGTTCAATGAGTCTCTTGTTCTTCAATTGGATTACTCTTATTTTCACCAACAACACCAGAATTTGTATTCTTGGATAAATGTTCACCTCCTGCAACCATAACAACAGCAAACACAAAATCAGAATAATACATAACACACCATTTTGCAAAATCTACTTAGCAAAAGAAACCTCATTCACCTTTTCCCTCAGATTTGCCAAACCATGAGCCAACAACACCCTTAAGCTTGTCAACCACACCTTTTCCTGTATCATCCCCACCATGATGCTCATTTTTCACTGCCTCCTCCTTCCTCTTATGTAAAGCTTCTGAAATTACCTCAGAAAGTGCCTTGTCCTCTTCACCAGGCCTTAGCTTCTCAGCCAAATAGTCCTTCACAGAAACCCCTTTGTCTTGTTCTTTCACCTCATTTTCTGTCTCAGTTCCAACACCACGGCTGCTAGTTCCAGACACTTTGGACTTCACTGCACTTCCTACACCAGCAACCTTGTCATAAACTGGAGCTAATTTCTGTGTCAGAGAGTGAGCAATGTTCTTCCCATATTCTGCAGTTGAGCCAGACATGTTAGAACCATCCCCACTTTTTGGTTGCTCTTCATTATTTGTTACCACGTTGTCCTGTCTGTCATCTTTCTCTACTGAACCTGCCTCAGAAGCTGTGACATCTTTAGGAGAGATAACTTTACAAGTGTTTGCTTCATAGCAAGAGGGTTCTTCAACTGTGGTTGTGATGGTGTTGACAGTTTGTCCACTGTCTGTGACATTTTGCAGGTTTTTGCTGATATTTGGGGATATTGTTTCCTGAGTAAATTGCTCATGAGATTCAGAAGAAGGATACTGAGTTTGCATTGCAGCAGAAAGGTGTGGCTCAAACTCATCAACATGAGGGTATTCAGAATCAACAACAGTTGGCTGGAGGTTTAGCTCTGGAATAGATTTGGACTCATCCTGCACATTCATTCTTGCAAAAGATTCCTCAACTGGTGTGATTTCCGTTTCATCTTTTACTGCTGTTAGCAATCACATATGAAAATCTTAATCCATGGACCACACGGTGTATAAATATCATCAAGCACTAACAAATTTGAAGATAATTTTGGAAAGAAAAATTATGATATTGTTGAATTGACTGTAAAATAATTCAATATTCGAAATATTGCAGCAGTGGTAAAATTACTTGCATGTAAACTATGAAATTGGAAATATTTGCTCCAATAATTTTCCTCTCAACATAAGTGAGGAGTCAAATCCAATTTTATCAATTTAACTATCAAATCTTGTAAATGGTTACATGTTAGGAAATGTATGGAAAAAATCTTACAACATTACACTGATATTAATGCAAAATTCTTAGCAAAAAATTGAGTTCTACAACTTTGTTCTATAGCCTTACTTACCTTCTTCAGTTGGATGAGTGACTTTGGTTTGATAAATAGGAGGAGTATATGCCTCAGGCCTCCTTCCGGGAGAGTAAGGTTCTTCCTCCAATCCCATTGACCTTTCCAAATTGTCCTTTGGAAGCCCTGCTTTCTCTTCCACAGGAAATGTTGTGACTATCTTTTGATCAATTTCAGTTGTTGAAGAAGGTACTGAATTGTGATGAGATTCATCTGCCATATCTGTTGTACCTCCAAAATCAATTCCCGGCTTCCCTAAATTTTCACTTGCGGGTGTAACACTTTTAACATCTTCACTTTCATGAACTGCAGAACAATCAAGCATATAGTTCAACTCAACTTCAATCAGATCTGTTTTTATTTCTAAATTTGCCTTATTGATGAAAGGTTTCAATCCTTAAAAAAAGTTAACGATTCATTCTATTTTGAAGAAGACAGAAAAAATAGAGAAGTATCTATGAATGAAAAATTAGAGTTCAATCTCTGGATAATATTGTGCAGAAATTTTATAAATATGACTTTTAAGTTTGAAGGTTGTTACGGTAAAATAGTAACAGTTTTAACATAGATAAAGATTTTTTAAAGATAACTATAAAATTCTTATACATGCTGCATAAACTACTTACTCAGTTTGATTTTACCCCTTCAACATTTTTTATCTCCATATAAACTTTAAAAGTTTTAAAAATAGTTTCTTTTATTATGTAACATGTATATAAATATATCACTTCAGGTATAGATATAGAATAGCCTGTTTTTATCAGTAGAATAGTCTCTAATGGTATGATTAGATATATCACATCATTTTACGTAGTAGGACACTATTTTCAAAAGATTAAAATTTATAAAGATTAAAACTTCATGCAGATGATTTGGAAAAGAACCTACTTGGTGTGTTGGGAACTCTTATGTCTTCATCCTCGTCTAAGTCACCATCATCAATGTGTTGATCTTCATTGTTACGCTCACGGCCACGATCAAGGACTTGATGGCCATGCTTCTTGATCGTGTTCTTGATTTTCTTAGCCTTTGCCTTCACTTTATTCAGAACAGACTTCTTCTCATCATCATAGTGGTCTTCTTCTTCACTATGTGTCACTACATACAAAATTTTGAAGTAGAAGAACAAACATTATTCATTCAAAGAAAATAAAAAAACATTATATGAAGATATGCCTTCAAATATAATACAACTGATTTCCAAATGTGACTCAAACCTTGCTCTAAGGGATCAATGTGGGGGTAGTGTTCATCATTCTCATGCACTTCATTTTTAACTACTCTTGAATCCATGATAAGAAAAGTAACTGCTTGATACAATTACCACAAAGGCATATATGCTATATAGAGAAGGCAATGACATTACATGGCACATGTGGCATCTCATAAATGGAGACACGTGTGGCTAAACCGACATGTCTCTATCATTTGACACGTGTTGAGTACTCAAAATCAAAATTCTTGTTGTCGTCTTGAACATGGTGATTATGATATTAGATAAGGAAATTTTGGTCCCCTCCGAATAACGACGATGTAAACTGTCCTTTTCACTGATGACATTGTACAAGTGTCCCTGCCTCTTTGGAAAGAAAGAAAAGCTCAATATAAATAATCTTTTTCTATGTTATTCCTTGACAACTGATACACACAAATAATTGTGAAATTCAACTTTGGATATGTTACGTAAATACTAGACACACCCAGAAAAAGTAAATACAAGTGTCTAGTTCGTTCTTTTTCTATTGTTAGATTAAGCTTTCGATGCTTAATTGGGAATAGATTGACATAAATGTCTACAGCAGAACTGTTATTGGTTATGCCAAATGTGAGGCTGGGTGCACAAAGTTTTTCAATAATTAATTAGGAGAATATGACAGTTATTTTGTGTCACTCTCTAATAGTTTTGCAGTTAAAAAATGGGTATGCTCAGAATGTTCAAAAATTACTGTATAAAAAGGAAAAGTCAAGTGGGGTCTTCACATACCATGATCTAATCTCAATAATAAGCTATCTTCAAGTTCTTATAAAAAAATCATTAATAAAAATCATTTTAATAATATTCTTATTGATAAAAAAAACTCTTGTAAACAATTTTTTAAGTAAAATTTTCACACGCTACAAAACTTTGAGGATGTGTGAGAAATTAGGCTACAATCCATGGTGTGAATCTTCAAGATTTGTTTTATGGAACTTAATATTGAAATAATAAACAAGGTGAAGAAACGAATAAACAGATGACAACAAAGTTGGAAAAATTCTTTGTCCCCAACTGCTGGTTTTCTCCAACATGCTTTCTACTTTTAATTTTTTGTCAAAATTATTCATTAGCGATGTTTTGATATTGTCAAAAATGGTACTGAAAAACTTAATACGACATTTAGGGAGGGAATTTTTTTAACAACAATTATAAATTTAATTGCTTTCTGTATGTGACATCTAACACTAGTTTTGCAATAACAAAAACATTATAATAGGAACTCCTAAACTTAGCTTCAGGATATTGCTTCTGAAAACCACTAATCATGGTAACAGTTGCTTACTCATTAGCCAGTTTTTCTTTATTCGACCAACACTCTCAATCAAAACCATTTCTTCTCAGCATCATAGATTTTATGTATATGTTACATTGGATGACAAAAAATTCAAACTGATGCTAAATCATTGGCTGCTACAAGGCCTGTATGAGGCCACAGCATCAGCCCCTGGCTCACTTGCCAAAGTATCATACGAAATGAATATTTGATGGACCAAGTGCCAAAAAAATTTGGATGAGTAAAGCTGTTAGTAGATGTACACATAGGTCACAACTTAAGTGCAAACTGCAATGTACTGATTAAATTTGGTTCTTCCATTCTGGTGATGATGATAGCTTGCCTCCTTCACCACTCATGAATGTTTTCTATGAGACACCAGACCTGCAAAGAGTTTTAATTCTTCTTCCCATTCTTGAGATTGCGTAGAGCCATAACAAGTTGTTGTCTTTCTCCCTCTACCTCTGCAAATTTCAGACTAATCTCTGAATATCTTTCCTCCATGTCTTTCAGCTCACTCTCCATAACCTTGTTCTTTTCCTTCAGTAGCGAAACTTCATTCAATAATTCGTTTGTCTGGCACTCACTCTCGCTGTCAGAAGAGGAGACAAAATAATAGAAGTTAGTTCTTGGATGAGATAGGCATCATGATGACAAACTTGACATTGGTGGCCGCAATTTCATATAACAAATATAAAGAATGATACTGATGTTCATGATTATGTTCAGGAGAAAAGAATTTGATTATACCTTCCAGGAGCTTGACAAACTTTGCTCTCAGCAGACTTGCTTGAAGCATCCTTTCCCTGTTACAAATATAACAGTCTGAGTTATTCTAGAGAACTGAGAGACTAGTGTGTGAAAAGAAATACCAAAGAATTAAAACCTTGATCAGGCATTTTCCTTTAACACCATTTTAAGTTTGAGAGTTTCTGCTTATTTGTCTTGTTACGTATAGGTGTGTTGTGCTTCGTGGACCAGAAAAATTTCACTTTCACTGCTAAAGCACCATAACGAGTTTTAAATTGTGTTTGCTTTCATACAAACATTAGTCATTGGGTATCAAGTTCCATAGAGTTGGGTTTCAAGAGTATGTTATTTGAAACTTTGCTAACTGTTTTTTAGTTGCACAGGTGACAAAAATAAATTATAGATTATCTGGAATACACAGAATATTTATCAATACTGCATCACCATCGCCACTCAGTTTGAACGATTGAATGAGGGGATTCTATTATTTCTTTCGGATAAAAAGGAGGGTTCCATTTTGCAATATTTTTTTCAAGTGGCTTTTGAAATTTATTTGTAGACACCAAGGGAAGACTAAAATGTAAATAGTTTTTTTAATCATTTGTAATTTTTCATATTACTATAAATTTTGACATACATAAATATTGGGCATGAGAAATATTAAAAGCAAATGTGCATGTCAAATAACCTTTAGTCATCAGGTAATGAGATATTCCAAACAAATTAAAAAGCTGGATTAAAAGCAAGGAATATAATCACATCGAGAGGGTTCTACAGGGATGACTAGTTGAGATGTTTGCAATATGTTACAAAACTACCGCCACCACCAAAAAAGTTATTACTGCTGGAGAAAACTCTTAAATATTATATCACTTTCCCAACTGTGTACTGATCTCTGGATTTTAATGCTACTACTTATTTCTCCTTATTCTGTAGGGTGCATAAACCTTAAGGGAGTGATGTTACTATGTATGCAGTCCTAATATGTAACTGTAAAATTTATGTTCTTCATGTCTGATTTTAAATGTGGAAGAAGAACAATTACCTTCTGCATTTCGGATTTTGACTTCTTGGTATGTGCCTTAGCCGGAGGTACAGCACATTCGTTGTCTCTTGAAGTCAAATTCGTATGTGTAACTGCAGTTCGTCCTTTGTTACTCTTGTACTTCTTTTCCATAGTGCTTAGCTCCGCTTCCTTCTTCTTCAGCTCTCCTTCTAACTGAGATATCTGTTTCTTGATACTTTCTTTCTCCACTTGTTCTCTATGCAAACTGTGTTTTATTTCAATATGCTGGTTCTTAAAGGTTTCTACTTCTGACAATAGCGTGCCAAGTATCATCTCCCCATCCTTTGACATCACAAGTGGTTGTCCTTTCTGAGCTATTTTTGCATCTTCCCTTACTTTTTCAGACAAAACACCTTCTTCCATCAACATTTTAATTTGAGATCTGAGCATTTGAATTTGCTTGGAAAATGAAGCATCCTTTTCATCATAGTGCCTTTGCGCATCCTCAAGTTGTTTAGATTTAACTTCTAGTTCTTGTGATATCTGTTCTATTATTTTTTCTTTCGAGTCTCTTTGCTCCACAAGCTCTTTCATTTTCAATTCATTCTGATCAGTGATAAGCCTGAGCTCTTGATTGCATTTATGGAGCATATCTTCTATTAGTTTGTTCTGGTGTCGCAACTCATCAGCCTCTGCAACTGCTTTCATAGTCATATTTTCATTCTCCTCAACTTTTTGTGCCATTTCAACAGAAAGCAGTCTATATTCCTCCTGAAAACGTTCAGATGCAACAGCATTATTGTGTCTTGTCTTTCTCAATGCTTCTTCTGCCTGGGAGGCCCTTTCTTCCTGCTCAGTTTTTGCACATTGCATGACATGGAGTTCTTCTTCAAATTTCTCTGCCTGTATTTTCAGTTCTTCCTCCAACGACTTGACTTCATTTTCAAGCTCCTTGATGCAGACCAGAGATGCTGAAATTTCATCTTCCTGAACCTTTAGCTTTTCTTCTAATCTCTCTACTTGTGATTCAAGTTGTTGTATTGTAACTATAGAAGATGAATGTTCATTTTGTAACACGATGTGGTGCGCTTCATCGTGCTTTAACCTCAAAGATATGTCCACATTTTCCTTCTTAAGTAGATCATACTCCAAAGTAAGTTCTTTTAATTGCTCACTTAGCTCTTCGCGTTGCTTACAGTAATTGTCTATTTCATCATCCTGATCTGCAATTTTTTGCCGCAAGAGGTCAAATTCTATGCCCTCTCTACGCTCTTTAGTAGTATTCTGGGATTTTAAATTCGTAGATAGATCCAATATTTCCTTGTCCTTTTGTTCCAGCAATGCTTCAAGGTCTGTCACAGCCAAAAGTAATTCGGAGTTTGAGTTTTGTGTCTTCCGCAGTTGCAATTGAAGATTGGCACTCAATTCTTTTTCATAAACAAGTTCTTCCTTTATTGCCTCTAACTGAAGCCTAGTATCTTCAATCTCAGACTTCAAGGTTTTGGAGGTTTTGGTCTCGTTATTGAAGTTCTGCTGGGACTTGAGTTGCTCGTATTTGGTTTTGAGCAAATCTCTCTCCTCTCTGAGGCTAATTATTTGTCTTGACAAATTCTGTCCCCTACTGCTTTCTTTCTCTACCTGCTTTCGAAGTGATTGTAACTCTATTTCTGACACTTCTGCCTGCCTCTTCAAAGAAGCAATTTCATTCTTGAGGCTTTCATTGGCAGTATTTGAAGGCTCTCGTAATCTTTCTCTTGGAGGATTGTCTTCCAGGCTGTTAGTCCAGTCACCTAAACTTCCATCCGATGCCGAACCCATTGACCAGTTTGTGTTTGACCTCTTATGCACTTGGGCTTCTGTTGCAATGGCCTTAACAGTTCCTTTTGATGGAATCGAATTTTGTCTAAAGCTATGAGGATCCTCCCATGAAGCTAGGACAGGACTAATGCCATTAGATGCATCTTGTTCAGAATACTCAGATCTGGTCCTCGCCATGTGTTCATTCTATAAGATAATAATAAAAATAATGTAACTATAATTTCTGTAAATGGGTTATTTCTTAGGAAGTTAGCATAACTTGTCCTCTTCAGAAGTTTCTGTTTAAGAAAATTTCATTTTGGTTTAATAGAATTGTTAACCATATAAAGGTATCTTATAGGACCTTACTTCATCAACATTATAGCTTTCATGATCCGTACTGCCATAGCTCAGCTGGTGTTTCAAGCTTCTATCACTGCCAAGTTCCTCAGCTCCATTATCTTCCCCATTTCTGGAATCAAGGTGTAAAGGTTGAGAGCACATTGGAGAGAATTGAATTAAAAAGAAAAATACGAATGTTGCACGGTTTAAATAAAGGGGGTTTTATGGGTCATTTTCACCTTTCAGCAGCATATCCTTCCACGTTCTGAATAGTCACCTGTCTCAACAATTCTTAAGTGAGCAATTAAGAATTGAATGGCGTTTGTAATCTGATTATGTTGATGTATTTCTAATTTTATTAAAAATCTCAATTCTTAGGAGGTGCTAAAGAATAAGAGATGAATAGTGTGAAAGTACTTATTGAGACAAGAAGCAAGGAGAGAGGAAGATGAAGAGCACTAACGTGTAAAACTATGCCTGAATTGGCAAACTTTAGGGGTAGAGAAATAGTCATTGGCTCAATTTCTGCAACAAAATCAGCAAAATCAATTGAGGCTTCTCCGAGAAAGCCAGATTTTGAAGATCCCTGCAAGAGCCCACACAAAGATTAGACTTTCCAACCAACATCCTACTTGAGTAAAGGACGGTGAGTGTGAAACTACAACTACTTCTTACGGTTGAAACAATGAAATGGTAGATTTTCTCATGAATTTTTCCTGATTTTGCATCCCTAACAAGTTTAACGGGTTCAAAAATTGGATTCTCCCACGTGCAGGTCCCATCTTGCACAGCAGTTTTCTCTAGTTTCACCGTTGTCTTACCAACATCATCTGGCACCAAAGATACCATTATCGCATTCTTTTTCATCTTTGGCACCTGATAAAAAGGAGACATGGAACAAGGTAAAAAACACTGTTTGCAGAATCTGGAAATCGGTTTGTGCATACGATATTCCCCTCACTGCAGAAACTCTCAAAATCTTCCAACTAAAATAAATAAACCACACTGTTTAAATTTCAAATTTCTTCTGCAACATGTTACGATTATAACAGCTAAGCCAGACCCTGTTTCTAGATTTAGTTGTGACTAAACAATAAGGATTTGATTTTGTGTTTGCCTCACTCACCTGAGTTGCCTGAAAATCCAATTTGAACACAGCTTTGATCTTGTTCTTCTTGCTCCATGACTTGAACATCTTTTCAGGCTGATAAATATGGCCGTTGCAGACGCAGAAGAAGACTCCTATAAGCGGCACCTCATTGGTGACGAAATGCCGTGCATTGATTTGAAACTGTGGTATTTATTATGTGTGACAAACGCAGTTAATGACCAGAATGATGTGTCAGGATGTTCAGAAAGCCAAGAATCTTGTGAGTTGTGAAGTACCTCCTGATTTCCTGAGATACTGAACTTGCACTTGTAGAAAACTAACAAAAAAAAGTAACAGAAAATAAAATTGATATTAGAAGCTTCTTAGCATGTCTTCATGCACCACAGATAATGTAAAAAGAACACAGCTGAATCCCATTATGGTCTCCTTTTTGCTTTATTGCAAGGACAAAAGAGGGGGGGAAATTGAAATGACAACATTGACCAAACACATGAGTGTTAATCACGGTAAACTGTTTTTTGTTTTTTTTCAATTACTATTTGGCTCAGAATAAAATTCCAAGAAAATAACTAATGTTACTCGTTGTCAAACTCACATTAATGGTGAAATGGGGTTTGAGATAACTTGCACTTTGTTTAAAAAAGAGGGAAATGGAGTTAGGAAAAGAGGTTGAAATAAGCAGCTGGATTGTAATTGTTCCAATCCAACATTTAAATGGGAATGAGACTATGAGAGTGACATTTCATTTGACCAGATTTACCAAGAAATCTAATTTTCCAAAGGGGTAAGTAAAAGTGGAGAGCAGTGTCCATGTGCCTCTGTGCTGTCTTTGATAAGCAACAACCCACCAAGACATAAATGTAGCACCTTTCTGCTGTAAGGGCATGATGAAGAAAGTTTACTCAGAAAAATGAGTTGTAAATGCAGAGAGGTTTGGTCCCCACAACTATTAAACCCTCTTCAACATCTATTAAGAGGCATTATGCAAATAAACTAAAATAGAACTTAAAAAAAACTAATTTCATAAAACAATGCAAAGCAAACTAGGCATTTGTGTACACACATTCAGCACATGCCAGTGTCGGCGACCAGACAGATCCTTAACGTATTCAAATTATTTTTCCATGTGTGTTAAATAATAAGCAAGAAACACGTCAACGATAAGGCAGAAGAAGAACCCTTAAAAAAATCACACATTATTTGATGTATATCATTGAAAACAAAATTTAAACAAATCATTAAATTTAATTTAAATTCAGATTCCTCGCCCATGAGACTTGCATTATAAGATCTGAAACTAAGTATGGGTTCATTCTTTTTGAAAAATAAATCAGTATGTATAGAAAACAAAACATAAGCAAACGGCTAGTGTGGTCCACAAGGAAATGGTACCTTAGGAGATAGAATGAGAAACAACAGCACTGATCTCAATGCTCCATAGAAATTCAACATGTTGCAGCTGCAACAGTAAGGTTTATATGAATGGTTTGTTTATTTTCTATATATATAAAAACAGTGCTACCTGCAGGAGGCACCTCCAATAACAGTAGACAAAATAATCCTTAATAATAATAAAGAAAACAAATCATGCTAGAGTTTTGAGCATAATCCACCCTAATTTCACTGTGGAGGCTTAGATTGAAGTGCTTCTACCCTGTCACAACTATAGCTACTCACTGTAGCATATAAACAAACATGTTGATTCATGATTAAAACAAGGTGGGAATTCTTTCATGATACCAACCCAATTGTTTGAAACCATGTTGTCTTACATGAGTGGGTGTTCCATTACAGATATCACTGTCAAGTGTGGCTAGTACGTGTAACCAACCAACCCATCAAGGCATTGATTTGCCATAAATTTAGAACATGAGGCACTTTCTTTCTTACTTTTTCTTTCTCTCTTGCAAAAGAGAAATGGGAAAACCCTCCTTATTCTTCAACCTCAATTTCTTTTCTTAGGTTACCTGTCCAAAGCATCACTCTACAAAACTCACTTTCTTCCCACCACACTGAGAGCTACAACTTTTCTCATTTGTTCCAGCATCATCAAAATAACAAATAATTTAGCAGTAAAATAAAATAAAAGTTGAATTACCTTTTCAAAAGGGAGCACTCATCATGGATTAGCAAGCACGGCGAGGAAAAATGATTGGTTGCTTAGACAGTGATGGACATGGAGTCACCAGGACCAAAAGGCTTCAAACAAGGAATTAAAGATTAGTGCCCCACTTTCACTAAAATCAGAATCAAAAGTCTTTTGAGATTTGATGAAGTAATGAAATCAGTTCTACCTATTCAATGTGGGAATCTTCAGTTTTATTTTATAGGTAGAAAAATCTTCAGTTTAATGGTGGCATTTATGTTTGCCAGCTACAATACTATGTAAATTACATAGGTGTGTGTTGTTAGCAGTTTGATGAAGTTCTACTGGAGGAGCATATATAATATTCTTTTATTCAATAATATTCTTTTTCTTGGTCCATCTGAAAAAGAATTGAAGGAATGTATTGGATTAAAATTTTAAAGGTTTTTAAATAATACTAAATAATATTCAATAATTAGGACGCAATTCCTAAATTGGTTTTAGAACTTAAAAGATATGTGTTTTAAAGAGGAAAATTTGGAAAAAGAAAGTAAATAAATTTGGCTACTATAGCAACTATTCCAGTTATAATAAGAAATTAATTTTTCTAATCAGGAAAAAAATTAATTATTGATTTAAAAATTTAAAGGATTTTCTAAAAGAATTTAAAAAAAAAAAACATTAAGACTTTTGATATAAATCGTTCTTGTGATATTAAATTAGAATAGTTAAAAAAATATATAAAAACGTCTGATTCAAATATTATTCGTTGAAGCTTTTTTACAATTTATAGACAGCCTGTCTGGTTTTTTTTTTTATGTGAAAATCAATTTGTATTCATGGGAGTTCTTACATAACGCTATTTACTTATTTTTTGGATTATATTCTAATACACCACTTTTAAAACCTATTTGAATTTTTTGCGAAACTCACATTTTAATTAATAATTAGTTGGTTATGTTCCTATATTCTATTAAAAAAATTTATAAAACTTGTTTCTTAAATTTATTATAGAAAACCCTTTCAATAGAAATATCAAGAAATGATAATATTTACTAATAAAATATTAAATGACATTAATTATTTTAAAATATTAAATGATATTAAGTAATTTAAAATATTAAATGGTGATATTTACTTTAAGAATATTAAATGATATTAATTATTTTATAAATATTAAATTACATTAATTACAATTTATGAAAAAAAGTCTATTTTTATATTGGAAAGTCAACATTATTTGGTAAATAAGTCACGGACGATTGGATATATCTACTATCTTGTTCTAATATATATTCTTATATTAGTGGACAGGTTAAGTTTAACATAATAACATAAACGCTCTTATCTCTTTTTATAGGTAACATCTCTACACATAAATTTAAACTATGATAATTAAAATATAAAAAAATATTATTTATATTTTAAAATAAAAATATTTGCATCATAATATTGATTTTACAAAACTTATAAAAGATATTTATAATTTAAAAAAGAATAACTATACAAATGAAATGTATTCTTGTTAGTATTAAGTTATATGGAAATATATATCATAATTTTCTATTTAACATATTAAGTTATATGGAAATATATTCTTTTTTTATCAATTTAATAAATTTTTGAAATTAAATATATCCTTAATGCCTTTTAAGAGGAAAATGCTTGTTTTATCCTGTCTCTTTTTTTTTTTTTTTCACTTTAGTCAACGGTGTTGATGATAAGAACAGCATTAAATACAAGCGAGAGAAAAAAGTAAGACGAATTTTTAACATACTTTACTATAGATATAAATAAAAGTTCATATAATTACTTAATTACTGTTCTCAAATAATACTTTGCTTTAAAATATAATAGTTTTATATTTAGCAAACATAAAAAATGTCTTCCGTTATGATTTATGCTAAAAATAATTTTTTTTATTTTAAAAATATAATGAAGATGATGCCATGAAGTCACTATATCAAGAAAGAAAGTACCTACATAATGCAAAATCAAAATACCAAATATCAAACATGGTTAAAGAAAAGTGACAAGGGTGAACAACTCTATTAGTATTTTAATCAGCATAAAGATAGAAGCAAACTTTACAGAAAGGCGAATCTATTTGTTTTATTATTTTTATTTTTTCTGAAAATGGGAAACGTTTATGTGTGCAAAGATTTAGGATTACCATAATTGAAACGAAAGCCCTTGAAACGTCTCTTTCTGACAGTGTGAAAGCACAAAATTCGTTTCTTGTGAATTTTGTTCCTAGCTTTTGTCATGATCCTAGCTTCAATTTCACATATAAATGCAATGAATAACGAATTCATGAATTATCGATAAAAAAATGTTGTTATTATTTATTTATTTCCTAAAATGATCACAATATTATGAATACTAAGATGGAGAATCTTGGTGGATCTGGAAGTGGGGTGTGCACTTGATCTGAATATTTTGTCTGATATAGTAATTATTTTGAATTATTATTTTGATAATACACACAAATTAAACCTAGAGAACAAAAAGCAATCAGTTTAAGAGTTTTCAAAATAATTTTAAAAAATTCAAAAGTAAAATCATGTTACTTAAGAAGCAAAAATTTACACGATAGAATATTATATTATCGTTAGAATGGATAACTTGATTTTACTACAGAAGAGCAAATGACAAATATTAAATAATCTATATTAACTCGTTTAATTATCTTAAGTCGTGATCCTAATTTTTAACTTCGTGCTCCTAAAAAAACTCATCAAGCAAAAAGTTAAGATGGTATTCGTTTGTTGGGCTAGGGGTCCATTATTTATTTTATCTTTCCTTTCAGATTCCTTCTTTCTACACCACCCTAGTTTGTTTCTGCATCCTCACAGAAAACCTGAAAAGACTGAAATCTCTTTAAACAAATCTAGTAAATGATATTAATACTTTCTACAATTTCATCCTACATCTCCGAAAGTGATTTTCGTAAAAGAAATTTGAAATTACATAATTCAAAAATAACTCTGAAAGTGATTTTCGTAAAAGAAATTTTAAATTATACAATTCAAAAATAACTTTTGGAATTTAAAAATAATTTCCAAAATTTAAAAATGACTTATGAATTGTACCATCTATAAATATTTTTACAATCTTAGAATTATATAATCCAAAAGTTATTTCCCAATTTTGGTAGCTTTTTGCAAATTTTGAAAACCATTTTCAAATTTTGAAATTTTGGAAGTTATTTTTCAATTCAGAAAATATCTTTCATATTGTATAATTTAAAATGTATTTTCCTTTAGCTATCAAATTAACTTATTTTAGAATAAAAAATTATCTTTCGAATTAATCTATTTCAAAATATAAAAATAACTTTTAGATTGAAATTTAGGAGGTGTAATTCATAATAAATTTTTCTATTTTAAATTAGACTAATCTAAAAATCACCAACATATTACAAAATAGATTAATCCAGAATTATAATTTTCAAATAAAAAAGATTTCAAAATCTGTAATTTAGTAATTTCCAGAATTACAGGATACAGAATATAAATTTAACCACCTTATCCTTGCTTACCAAATCCATTCTTAATAACTCTAAATACCTCATGGATTTCTTAATAAATACACTTTCTTTTATTAAATTACCCTATTTTAGTTTTAAGAAATTCAAATATTTAATTTTACTTGTATTTTATCTCTTTATTTAGATTAAATTTAACTATAAATATTTTAATTATTTTAAATATAAAATTTAAATAAATGTATGGAGATTTTAAATTGAAAAAAGATAAATCATTTGATAAATCAAAGTTTAGTCTAGTCGAGTAATCACAAAATTTTGCATGACAGTTTATTCAAGTTAATTTTACTTCTATCTTACACTCAGTTGGATATATCAACTTTTAAATATTACAATGAAGAGTATAAATGTTTTACTTATTCGAGATAATAGCAACTTGATTTAAGTGGTCAAGACTTTCTCTTATGATTTATTTAATGATTTTTTTAAAGTCAACTCTAACTTTAAAGTAATTATTTGAAAAAATAGTTACTTGCAATCTAGCACATGTTTATTTATTTTTTATTTTCTTTTATGATATAAAAAAATAAAAATTAATTCAAATAACATCTCTCTTGTTTCTTTATGAAAATAACACATTTTGCATTTTGCAAGTTTAGTTGGAAAACTGATAACAATTTACACATTATATCTTTTATTAATACAGGAATCCAATACAAAAATTTTAAACTGATGGTTATTTAATCTCAAATTTTGTATTTTCAAATTAATTTTTTATTATTTTAAAATTTTTTTATTTTAACGCATGCATTATCAAATTTAAATAATTGAAATAATTTTAAAATATGTGAAAAAATGGTAACTACTTTATTCAATTTTAGATTTTATTTAAATACATTAAAATAAATGTTTTAAATAAATATTTAAAAATTAAAACAAGTATTTAAATTAATTTATGCTTAAATTTAATTTTAAGGTATATAAATAATTTTGGATTATCTGTCTAAAATATTGATCATTGTGAATGTAATTTTAATTTTCAATTTTATTATTTTTCTCTCAAATAGAAATTGCATACTTTATCACTACTCCTTTTCTTTTTTATTTTTCAGATAATGTTGTTGTATATGAGGATTTCAAAGATAAAGATAAATTTTTATTAGTTTAGGAAGACGATAATATTTTAAATTTTTAATTTGAACATATTATATATATATATATATATATATATATATATATATATATATATATATATATATAAAAATTTAGCCTTATAAGGTTAGGAGTTTAATTTTTAGACAAAGAAGTTGTAAAAGTAAGATAATTAGTTATATTGAATTTATATAGTTTATCTGTGTGAAATTCTAAATAGATTGTACTTACACGTAAAATGTTCATAAATAAATATTATCTTTGTTATTTATAGGTGAGATTTGAACTAGAAAATGAATTTACAATGAAGAAATGAAATTATCAAGATAAAATAATTTTATTCCCATAAAATAAATATATCATGATAAATTCTGTTGGAAACTGTTTTGGCTGAAATACAAGAGGGGGTAAATTGGATTTTAAAACTTTTTGAAACAATTTGATATTTTTCAGTAAAATGCAATTCTGTTTCACAGACTGGATCTTTATTTGAATATACTGAATCAGAACAGTTGCATGAAACAGTAAGCAGAATCAAGAGTCAATTCAGAACCCAGTTTAGTAATAATACAATTCAATACTCCAAACAAATATATCAGTATTTTATTTCTTTATACAAAATTGATTATAGTAAAAGCGGAAGCAGTTCAGTTAAGCACACTGAATTAGTAAGAATTAAGAAACCCAGTAAACTGGTCAACTGCTATTCAGAACCAGTTTCAGTAATTCAAAGTCTTTCTTTTAA
>Ga0209489_103983_pt1 | contig 27937 bp, 16 predicted proteins | sample SiratrowhiteBW_FD_187527 | JGI IMG/M metagenome (GOLD analysis project Ga0209489, IMG submission 187527) | Root nodule microbial communities of legume samples collected from California, USA - Siratro white BW (SPAdes) (version 2) | ecosystem: Host-associated > Plants > Roots > Nodule | place... | reverse complement strand
AAAAAGAAAAAAGAGATAAAAAAAAAAATTTAAATATATATATATATATATATATATATATATATATATATATAAAGCTAAATATCAAATAATACCTAAATAACAAATGTGTGTGTGCAAGGGTAGAACCTAAATTTTAAATCATAGAATATGTGAACCAAATAGCGTCAGTTTATGTAGTTTAATCAATCATTTCTAGTTGACTGTTTGAATTCTGAAACGTAGTGTTAAATCTTCAAAATCATAGTTTATTCGCGCTCATAGTCTATAGTGATCTTATTTAGCTTAAAAAAATAGAAGCAAATTATTAAAAAAGTTAAGATCACATGGTCACTTAAAACACTTTTATGACTTTTTATGAAAGAGTCAAATGGTTTATGTATTTTAATCTTGAACTCTATCTCACGAAGAAAATTTATTACTTGCATGCATGCGCACATAAAAGCCTCTTTAGAAATGAATTAATAACAAATTATTAATTACGGTTTTATCAAATTTATAGTTTTCATAATGGCGGGTATACAGAAGATTAAATATAGTCTGAAGCGTTATCTTGTATTCTTTTGCCTTATAATTCCGTATATCAATCATCATGAATTAAAATTTTGATAATCGACAAAATATATCGTTATTCACAAAAATATATCAAAGAAAAATATACATTGTGTTTATATCACATTTAAATATCATTTTTTCTTGTGTACAACATAATATAAATTAAACTTGTGAGTTATGGTTTTATCTAATTTTTGTTAGATTACCATTGAGTGTTGTTTTGTATGTGATGATTATAATTGCATTTGTTACCATAGCATATAATGTTACACTTTCACCACTATATCTAAGAACCACATAGAGAATGAGCTAATATATGATAGAATAAATTTGATGAGAGATTATATTGTCTCGTTTAAAAAAAATGTTTTAATGAGATTTCAGTAAAAATATTTAAAGTAGGGAAATAAAATTTAAAAAATTATCATAATAACGAAATGAAAACGACTATTAAACCAAAATAGTATTATATCTTTGTAAAAATCCATCCCATCTACTTTAGAGTTATATACTTTCGTTTAGAGTTATATAATATGTATGATCATATGTATATCTGTATTATTGAAATGAAGATATGTTTAGCAATTTAGTAGTCATATTGAAATTAAGTGTAATATGGGGTGTTAGGTAGAAAAGGGTTTAAATAGTTAAATCCATTTTATTTGTGTAGATTTTGATTTAAAAAGGTGAATTAATACTTTTAGCTTGAAGATGTAGGAGTAAATTGACTTCGTTTAGAAAATGGACTTATTAGCTGACTAAGCAATATTTAATCTTTTTTTCATTTCAAATAAATCTTAGGAAATGATAAAGAATACATTTAATATTTTATATATATATATATATGCACATATATAATACCGGGTCTTTAGAAAAATATATTAAAAATCTTTAGTCTATTAATGCGCAATGAATATAACGGTGAATGAATGTTTGATCTCTCAAACCTAATTAATATATTAATTGTGGAAAACAGTATTATTTAATGAAATTAATGGAAAAACTTACATGTGGCCAAACATTTGTAGCTCATAAACAATTTCATAAAAAAAATTATTTTAAAAAATTCATCATTTGGTTCACAGCTAAAAGATGCAATATATCATCATAGTTGGAGCGTGTAATGCATGAACCAAAGCGTATACTTATTTATTTATTATTTATAACCAAAGCGTATATTTATTTATTTATTATTTATAACCAAAGGAAACATCGTGTTGACCCAATAACGCAAGGCAAAATGGTTAAACAAGTGGGAGGCTGCCAAATAAATGTCCTAAGAGTTTAGATGATAGTTGCCAATCATTTTCTCTCTCTATATTTTCATTAAATTTTTATTTTTATATGTCAATTTTAATAAATATCATTGTGAGGTTGGATATTTTTTTTTTATATCTTGGAATTTGAATATAGAAACTTTTCTAAAGTTATAATATTCTACAACATCAATAAATATGATCTATGTTTATTTTATATGTAAGTAAATTATGATTTTATCATAATATAGTATTGATTTTAAAAGGTAGTCGTAGAATGATTGTTTTCTTTTTTAAAATTGTATCACATCATTTTGTGGTTACATGTAGGTCAGTTTATTTATATTTATTTTATTTTTGAATAAATAAGTATATTTATTTTTTTACGTTTTTTAAAATCAAAAGTTAAGAATGTTATATAAAAAATATATATTATTCTTTTAATGGAAGGAGTAGTTATAATAGAAGTTGTCAAATCTAAAACGCATGGATGTGATACTAATCCGAATATGAGTCAGAAGTCATAACTAATTCGTCCAAATGTCTGAAAGATGACATGTGTTTTAATATCATCAAGACACTGGAGTAAATTGATGGCGCTTAAAACATTAATAATTATATTTAAATATGTGTACCCAATATGATAACGTTGCTGGTGCATAGAGTTGGTTCAAAACATTAAATTCACGGTCCATTTAGGATAGATCGAGCAGTTTAAAGTTACTTTACATTAATTGATAAATGTTGAATATTGATACAAAGTTAGGAAACAATATTGATAGTTTTTTAGCTACTCTTGTATTTCTTTTCAATGTAAGTACATTCCTCTTCTTTTAAATTACACCAAAGGATATTATTGAAAAAATAACTTAAAAATGAAAAATTGTTATTAAAAAACTAAAAAAATAAATGATGACATGATTATATGAACTTGAGGCAATACCTAAATCTTTGCATTAGGCCCTTAAAGATTGTAAAGTGGAAAAATAAATTGGATCAGGAATATAGTTCATAACAAAACTTATATCTTATGGGTTTTGTTGAAACTACTATTTCAGGATTTAAAACGAAAAAGCGAAACGGGAAAATGAAAAGAAGGCCGAAAAAGAGGGTACAAGTAGAATAGATAGCTTTTTGAGATATTCAATTCATTTTTATTGCGATGGACCTCTCCATTCGAAGTGATATTTTATAGAGTTTTAATTTTTTATTTTTTTTTAGTTTCATTATTTGGTATTATTTTAAAGACTTTTTTTTAATTTTTATTAATGTAAGAATTATAAAGACCAAAAAATAATTTTAGAATATAAGTGATATAATTAAAAAAGATAGTTAAATATTTTATTATTAAAATAAAATGTTCATAAGATTTTTTTTCTCTTCTACCTTTCCTTTAAAAATTTGATTCCATCTTTTATTAAATTGACAATCAAAAATTATTTTTAGATTTTTGACAATGAATAAAATAAAATTATGCTATTAAATTAAAAAATAAGTCCAATTATACTATTTTTTTTAAGTTAGTTTTGAGTTTTATGTTTACATAACTAAACGTGTTTTGTATGTGGTGTTTATAATTTTAGGATTAGTCTATGTTAATTTATAATCATAGAAATGTACAGAGATCATCAATCAAAACTTTATTATATAAGTTAGATTATCTCTATGTCTTTTGGATGTTGAAACTTATTTTTAGTTTTCAGTCATTCAATCAGATAAGGAAGACTAATTTTACTTTCCAATAATACCTTAGGTTAGGGGATCTGAATGTGAAGATGACATAGTTATAAGTTCCAAATTTTTCTTGCAAATATTGTATTGTGTGATATAGATATTTTGAAATAAGCTTGTGTTTGGAGTAAATTGAGTATGATTTAATTTATTTCTTATGAGTATTGTATTGGATTAAATCAATCTCTAAAAATGATATATTTATTCATTAAAATGTATTAGCTATAATCTTTGGTTAAATAATTTGAAAATATTCTTTGTTTTAAAGTATTTGAACTAAGTGTAAGTTTACTTGAATAATTATAGAATTTTAAGTGACTCAAGTTAGAGACGATGTTTTCAGAACTAGTAAAAAGGATATGAAAAATTCAAGGCACCTAAACTAGTTTCAAAATTTTACAAATTATTATACAAACTAGTTGATTGAACTCACTAAACAAATTAGACTATAGAAAATCTGAGAACATTAATAATTGGGTGAGCCATTTTCGCTGGCCAAATTTGATCCCAAAAATTTAGTCACTAGACAAGCAATGTTCTTGTTGAGCAAAATTTAGAAAACTAAAAATCCGAAAATATTAGTCATTAGACAAGCCATACTTGGTGAATGAATTTGGTTATAGTGATTTGATCGTTAAGCGAACCTAAGACTTGTTAGGTAAAAATACTTATTCTGTATACATAATTATCTGATTTTTAATATTTTTTAATTATTTTAAAATCTAAATTTCACGTAATTGCATTGTATATCAATGTGTAATATGAATTATCAACCATATGCAAACTGAAACCTAATATCTTGATAAAAGAAAATATCGTTAGATTGTTTAAAATATTGTTTGTGTTGACATATTATATATTTAAAAATTCTTATAAAAATAATTTTGCAATCATATTTAATTGTAAAAGTATTATACATTTACATTCTAATAGATATTTTATTTAGTTGTTGGTGTAAAGATATATCTATTAAATAAAAGATATTTTAATTTTATGTATATCAATTATTTGTTGTAATATGATGCGAAAGAAACGTGAGTTGTGATTGGCAATTTGCAAAGGAGCAGTAAATGAGAAGGTGGGCGTTGGCAGAAGCATGTCACTAGCAGTAGGAGCAGATACCAATCCTTTTACGTTCGCACTTTCTAGTTTATATGCTGTCACACGACGTGGCAGATACTCTTCAAACAACATTATCAACTATTTCAAATGTTTAAATCAAATCAAATTTAAGTTTTTATTAAATATCATATCAATATATTATGATAGTAAGAATAAATTTTAATTTGATACCTAAATTATTGTTATGTTATTACATATTACTATCCACATTACCAGTTATTTTTATATTTGTCTTCATTAAAATACATGATTGAATATTAGCATTTCAATTATTTCTATAAAACTGTCACATTTAATAAGCGTGTTCATTTTCAAACCTAACGTCCCCCTTTCAATGCTTGACACATGTACTATTTTGATTATTTATATAATATATTATATATTATATCCAAAACCAATGCAAAACAATCCAATCCAATTAAATATATATAATTTTAATTTATTATTCATATATGTCTTAAAAAATAAATATAGAAAAAAAAACACAATATTAAACTTTTTTCTAGTCTTTTATCCAAATATTCTTTTGAACGTATTTAATAGAATTCATTCATAGATCTTTTAAACCATTTTCATATCACATTTGGTTGTAAATAATTATTAGAAGATATCAAATTCTAACAACAAAAAAGTATGATGAATAAGTTGGTAACTTATTAATTTTTTTTTCAATTTAAGACGTTATTTAATCAAATATGTATAATATAAATATTCAAAATATTTTAAAATAAACTGATAAAAAAGTTAAATTATAAAATAAATTATTTTTTAATAAATGATAAATCCAATTCAAATATTATTATTCGGATTGATCCAATTAGAATATAGTAAAAGAATGATAGATATATATTGATTCCAAACTATTTTAGAAAGAAAACCCAATCCAACATTGTCATCAACAACCCAATTCAGCTTATGTTCATGCACGAAATATACCCTTTTTATGTTGTTTTATTACTTAAACTTATCTCAAAACAATACCATACAAAATATAAGTGATTTAGATGAGCTCAAATCTTTGTTTTAAGTTATCTCATAATAGTTTAGATTATAATAGAATTATTATGTCGAGGTTGGTCTAAGGCCCACGAGACATATATGATATGGATATAGGATGTTGGGATATATAGAAATCATGAATATTTCTAATTTGCAAACATTTATTAATCATGCCTATCCAAAAATGGACACTTCAATTAAAACAATTATTTAAAAAAATTATTGTATAATTGGTATTATTATCCAATTATTTTTACTTCGATATAATATATATATATATACTCGACACTACAAAATATTTAAAAATTTATAATAGAAAGTCGGAGTTCATAATATTTTTAAAATTGGAGACAGATTACACAAAAAAAAAAAATTTAAACAAAATATTAAGCAAAATTTTAAATATTTATTAATATTCCAGTTATTTCGGGCCTTTTCATCTCTCATTATTAAGACTATGTGTTTTTTTTATCTTTTCTATTATTATTAATTTGTCATTATCTTTTATTAATTCAGGTTAATGATTAATTTTATTTTCATATGTATTTAAAAATTGAAGCGCAGATTACGGAAAGACTTACCCAACACTAAAATCAATAAAACTAATTTTTTGAATTATAAGTATTTGACAATTTTTATTAAAATAATTTACTGTTAAAAATGGTATAAACTAACATGTTTATATGATATTTTATATCAATTTTTAATTTATTCTATTGATAAAATTTATTTTCATACATTAAAGTTTTAAAAATTTTAATTACTTTTAAAATCTTGGCATTTTTATTTATAGAATATTTTTTTTAATTATAATATTTTATACAGTGTATTTTGTTATTAGTTTTATACTGTATATTATAATATATTTAACTTAAAATAAAATAGAAATATCATATACTTAAATAGTTGTCATGCTTTTATTACGTAAATAGTGCTATGGATAAAATATCTCAAATATAATACTACTAAAAAAAATATTAGAACAATAAACTCAATAGTATATTGATTTAAGTAAATACTATAATATGAAAAATATTTAAAAATAATGAAAATAAATAAAATAAATCTCTCATGTGTCATTATCAATATCTTGAAGTTGAAGTATAATGTTTAAATAATAAAATAAATATTATAAACAATGTAACGGTTGAAATAACTAATATAATATAGAGAATATTCTCTAATAATTATATATTTTAAAAAAATAACAAACATTTTTTATTTGAAAATCACGAAAACTAAAAAGGTTCCTCTAAAAGCCACTTCATAGCTTTATTTTATCGAGTAATATTATAAAACTATTTTATACTTGTAATGCATGATCATTAAACCATTTTAAAAATTTAAATAAAAATACAAAAAAAATAATCAATAATTTAACATGTCCAAATTTCAAAAACTAAATCAACAATTTAAGGCTGGTTTTTAGTTTTAATTTAAAATTTTTAAAAAACGAGAACATATTTTTAATTTTAGTTTTTTTTTTCAATTCTAAAATGTTGTTGTGAATTTTGTAAAACAATAAAAATTCCTTCACAAATATTTTCTTAATTCAAATTAAGAGTATTCATAAACAACTTTCTTCGTAAACATTTATTAAAATGAAAATACTTAAAATAAAATTACCGTTATGTCTGATGCACCACTTTTTGGTGTCCGAAAGCTATTCCTGCAACATCTACCGCCAGCGAACAAATAACGGGACGACTGGGAGATTAGCAACTTAATGCACTGTCTTCCGCCACCTGCACTGTTACCGCGTTCTTCATTATATATAATATCCAATTAATTAATGTACTTAATACCATTCTATCATTAAAACCACATCCAGTGATCAACTAAATAAATGCTTATGTATATAATCTGATGACGTCGTTTAGAAAATACACTTCTTTATGCACGTGTTATCATATGCGCATGCCGGTGCCTGACCATGACTGCTCACAATCTTCCCCACTAAACGCCCACTTTCTTCTTCTTTCCCTTTCAACACTTTCAATATGGTGTATGGTAGAAAAAAAATTCAAATATTCCATCATATTATATTATGTGCATTTTAATTTCAAGTCAATTTTATAAATTTGTTTTAAATTCACAATCGTATTTTTCAACTTTAAAACCAATCTTTGGATTTATATAAATTGGATAATTTCTTCAAAATTTAAATGTTAACTCATTAAAAAATATCGTTGTGCCTATTTAAGATTTGGTTTAGATTTGGTCTACCTCATTCATGGTTAAGAGGGTTGGATTTAAATTTTGTAAAGTTAAATCAGGTTATGTCTAAAACAAGTCAGATCAGATTACATCAAAGTTAAAATAGGTTAGGTTAGACTCAGATTAAGTTAGGACAGATTAGATCGAAGTTAAGTATGATCTCACGTTAAGTTGATCAAGTCTAGCCTAAGTTAGGATAGACTGATTTGGGCCGAACTCAAAACAAGAGTTGATTCAAGTGAAGTCTAGATGTAATTAAGTCAAGTCCTCCCAGATGAGGCCTTGATGGACTATGCAAAGTTGAGTCGAACTTATGTTCGGTCGAGACAGGTTCAATTGAGTTGGGTTAAACTCATGTCAAGTTTAGTTGAGTTGACTCCACGTCAAGTTAAGTCAAGTTGAATTGAGCTTATTCTAGGTTAGGTCAAGTCATATTTGGCCCACATTAGAACGAGTTAAAAAATATTCAAATCGTGTTATGTTAGGATGTTCAAGATGGGTAGGGCCAAGTTGAATATGATAATATGCTAAGGCAAGATGGGTTGAGCCTATGTTAAGTCAATCCTAGGTCACGTTTAGTAGCACTAATCCCGTTGGACTAAACTTTGGTCAAGCTAAGTTGGATCGAGTTTTAAGTTAGATTAAGTAAAGTCAAACTCAAGTTAAGTTAATTTGGATAAAGTCCAACTTCGGCTAATTCAAGTTGGGCTTAGGTCAAGCCAAATTGGGTTAGGCCTATGTTAGATTGAGTCCAAGTCAAAAAAGGTCAAGTTAGAATGATATAAGTTCTTTAAACTTAAGTAAGGTAGAGGTGGATCGAACACATGTCAAACTAGGTCAGGCCTAACTTATGTTAGAATGGGTCAAACTAGATTGACATGAAATCAAGATTAGTTGGGACAAACTAAGCTCAAGTCAAACTAGGTTTGATAGAGCTGAGCTAGGCTTAATTGGGTTAAACCCATTAGGTATGATAAAATTGAATCTACGTTGAGTAGGATCTTGGTGAGTCGACCCAATATATGATCCATTCATATATAAATTTAAATCTAATTTTAAAAATTAGCCTAAATTAAATTTAACTAGAGATTGAATTTAATATATATTTAATTCAATTTAATGAATTAAAAAATGTAAACTAATTAAATTAATCTAATTTTTTAACCAATATATTTTATTAAATTTGGATAATTGTCTCTCATGTTCTAAGTTTAAATTAACTTTAATAATAATCTACGATTAATTTTGCAATCACTTATTCAAGTTGAAGTATGGAAAAACTCAATATAAATGCTTCATTCAAATATTTTTTAATGATAACAAATCTAACTTCTAAAGGTAGAATTATGAAATTTTATTAACATGGTTTTGAGTCAAGCCAATACGTAAAAAAAAAATTAAATTATCCATATATTTTAGGTATATAAGTGTGAATATAGTTTCACATGGAGTAAAAATGAGAAAGTTGAGGAACATATAAGAAAAAAGACCCACAAATTCAATGTCTTAAGGTTTTGGATCGAAGGTGGTGTCATTTTCTTGTGTGGGTCAAACTCTTGTCTCAGTGTTGTTTGTTCTCCCCAATGTTTAACCCTTTTGCTATTTTTTTTTGTCTTTGTTCCGTTCCACTTTTTTTCATGTTTTTAGCTAATTAACCTCAATCTTGTTAGTTAACAACTATTCATTGACTAATTTATTGTGTCGTTCATATGAAAATTGTTTTTCTTTTCCGCATAATCTTATTTTTAATTATTTATTAAACTTAACCTAATCAAATCTCAAGTATGATGTTTCTTTAGGTTCCAATATTAAACTTAAGTAGGTGTTCTTCCTCTTTTGAAAATTAAGTATAATTTGTAAAATTGAAACTAGTTTACAAACATTAACACAATGTAGGTTTATGCATGACCTTGGATGCGAATATATCCATATCGAAAATCATCATATGTTGTTTCAACAAGTTAAATGAGATTGTTTTATACGTATGGTGGCTGTCTCTAAATCAGTCAAAAAGAAACTACTACCAAAGAAAAATGACAAGAAAGATATTTTATGTCTCAGAACATTTATTCAACCAACACATTTTTGAACAAAAAAATGAACAATGATATGAGTGTGGAGCTCATAAGTCACCCTATTTAAAAGCATCAAGAGGGAGGAAGACAAGATTCTTTGCAATCAGAAGATTTTATGATCAACAATTACATGATTTTGAATTCTCTAATAGCACGAAATCCCAGACCTTCTAAATTCTTCCCAGTCCATACCTCCTCGAGTCTGGGAACGGGCCGAAAACATGTTGACGCTTCAAAGAAATGAATTTTTCTTTCAAAACTCATTGTCTTCAATCAAGCCTAAATGACTAATGTACTATCCCACATCCCAAAATACTCGTCTCAACCTCTCGATAATTGTCTTACCAATTTCTTGACAACCTAAGATTAGAGCTTAATTATGATTAGGTATGGTAATTATCTCGTAAACTATGATTAAGAAAAATAGTTGGACCTACTCTCTCTGTCCATAAGATAGGGGTGCAACATGATGGGTATAAATAGATAAACATTTTAAGACAAGCAAAAAATGAAACTTAGACTTGCTATAGAGTGTATTCACTTAAACCAATAATTAACTTGAACATTGAACTGTAATTAATTGACACTTAAAGACCAAAAACCTATAATCCAAAACCAAAGATCAGACAAAGAGACATTTACAATAAAAGTATTAACACACTAAGACAATATTCTAAATATTTTCTTATCCATGATAATAGGAATTAAATTCCGTAATTTATACATTCTCATAAATCAGTTAAGTTAAAATCCTTAATATGACTCTAACATTATATAATCTAAATATTCTTACAAATTGATGTCAATATGTCTCGTTCTTGTGAATTCATGTGTCATTTTTTTGTGTGAGATGTTCACTTTTGTAGGTTATGCATATATAGAATTTTATTTACTTAGAATGTTGGACATGCGGATGTGTATCTTGTAGAAAGTGTAACACCCCACAAAATTATTAAAGTTTCTATTAAGACAACTAAAATATTAACATCATGCATATCTTACAGTACTCTATAGTTAACATGCATCAAAATTACATAATAATGCTAAACTGAACTTTTAAAACATATCTACAATATCATATACAAGTTTATCAAAATAAACTGTTATGCCTATCAGCATCCTTCAGTCTAAATGATCTCCCAAAAATCCATCTGCAGCATCATCTACTCTCGTGTCAAAACATGATCATCACAGATAGAAATTCAAAAACAAACACAAGAATACAAAGGGTAAGCTAACCAAATTTTTTAAAGAATTCAAAAAGTCATTCAATCAAGTACAAAGTTCAATACAACCCAAGCATTTTATTCAGTTCCATGTACCATCACAATTATAAGTCATTGACACACTACAGACAAGACTCTACTTTCGAAAAGACTCACCCAAGATATGCATATATCATACATCTCCAAGTTGTTAACTCACATAGCCTCCAACAAATGAATCATTAATCATGTATGACAGGGTTAGTCCCCATTAGACTTTTCTGACCAGCTATGTTTCAAGTTGCAGTCATCCAGTTCAGACTTCCTTCGACTCTCACCACCTAGTAATGATCATCTATTTGATTCCTATTACTAATAGAGTCAGGATATCAATCGTTATTGATCAGATCCTCAGACAATGCACTTCCTAATTAACTTAGGCACGGGTGTTTTCTTTCCTGAAAACACTATGTCTAGATCTTGACCAACTCCATCAACAATTTAACCATATCACATCATAATATAGATCTCTACTCTTGCATTTATTCACTTTTGAATATCAAACTCAAGAAATTACTAAATCATCAATACTATTCAATTTAAACTATCAATCAATCCATTTTATTAAATTCATATATTACATTACAAAAGAATCAAACAATTAAAACAGAAAGCCAAAAAAAAAAATCTTCTTTTTAGCTTAGCTTGAGCGAAAATTTCTCGCTTGAGTGAAAACAGTCCAGAAAGCACTCCAATTTCATGGTCATTCTCGCCTGAGCGAGAATACCTCTTTGCTTAAGCAAAAGATTTCTCGCCTGAGTGAAAATAGTCTAGAAAGCACCTCGGTTCAAAGGGTCTTCTCGCCTGAGTGACTATACGCTCGCCTGGGCCAGACTACCTTCTCGCTTAAGCGAAATTGGACCCGAGAGCACCTCTCAAATTTCCAATTGAGCTTGCCTGGGTGAGAGTGGCTAGCCTAGACGAGTTATGTAGAAAAAACATCACTATCCACTACCTTAAAGCTACCATGCATGCCTCAGACTAAATTGGGCGAAAATCAACTCACATACACGATGAATGATATGCCCTATCACATAATATCTATACAACATATCAACATATCATTAATTTTCACAGAACCACATTATACATGCAAGAACAGAAATCAATTAGAAAAAATCAATCCCAATTTCAGACCTGTAGAGACTTTCACAGATGCATTTCACAAATCCTAAACCTATCAAACTATAACCTACAATCACACCTAAGTCAAACAAAAATGTAGGTTAGCTTCCCTTATCTGAATCACAATGGAAGTTCCCTCTAAGAGATCCTCTAGCCTAAGATTCTCAGGAACTCGAACCTGCACTAAAGGAGTTCTGATCAAAGATCAGACTAATACATTAGGAAACTGAACTCACAGAGGAACCATCTGATGACTCAGAGGACACATGCAAGCTCATACAACAAGAAAAAAATAGAAAATCTAGAACTGGCTCTAAGAGAGAAAAGGACAAAAAATGAACTTACTCTAAAGGAAGTTCTAATTAGATAGACTTGTTTTGTTCTCCGCTACAAGTCAAATAGAGAAAAGGAAAAAGGTAGATGTTTAGAGAGATGGTGACTTAATGAAAATGAAACTTGACTATTAATTTTTTTATAAATACTTATTTTCAGTTTAATAATAAAATAATCAAGTATTTATTTCACTTCTATTATTTCTACATAGATGACAAATTTTTAGGTTATTACACAATGCACATCCATACTCAAATCGAATAAAGTATTAATGAAAGAAGAAATAAAAAATTGTGTGCATTTTAATTTTACTTGTTTATAATATTTTAGCACATGAATACGTGAATGGACTCGCCAATTGTTTGGGTCTAGGGCTTATCTAATTAAAATTTTAATTTTATTTTAGTTGAGATTTTCTTTAAAATTATAGATCTTTCTATACATGACAAAATTAAATAAATTTTTCATGTCTTTAACGGACAACTACTCAATCCATACCGTACTACGTGTTGTGGTTTGTCCTGTGATCTTGGTTGACCTAAACCTAATTATTATAAATTTTGGTGACACAAAAAGCATAACACTATTTGGTTTTCTTCTGTGGTGGGTAACTCAGCCACTTGGAAATTGTAGGGCTTCATAGAAGATAATCTTATAATAATTAACAAAACTACTATAAAATATATAAAAATAAAAATAAAATAAAAATGTGAGAGAAGAAGGAAGAGTGAGGATCCTTCATTAAAGCAGCATACACAGGAGGTATCATCTTGCCTGCAGAGTCAATGAGCAATATTCAATTTAAAATATACAATTTTGTGTTTTGTACCTATCCTTGTCATGTTTTCTCCATTAAAAATGAGACAACTGCTCTGCTCCATAATTTAATTTTCTAGGTGCGAAATTAGACTACCCTCCTATGAAAGAAATATTAGCTATAAGTGCCATTTTTTTGTTAGTTTTTAATTATTTAGCTAATATATTATATTTGTTGACTTTCTCTTTATCTTTATTTTGTCATTAAATTGAGTGAGACCTATTATTGATATGGAGAAGTTGAAACAACCATCGGACACCAACCTTACCAGAAAGCAAGTAAAGCACGAAATTCACTCCCACCACTTATTATATATTTTTAATTGAGTTTCTCATTTTTTAATTGGACTTTCCTATATTTTAAATTTTATTCTTTCAAGTTCCAATCATGTTATCTAAATAATCTAAACTGTACTCCTTTAGAACTTAATTATATGAATTGAATTTTTCATATATTACAGTGTAGTTTTTAATCTTTAATTTCTTGAATTTTGTTAAACATTGACTATTAACGTGTGAGGAGACTAAACTGTATAAGAAAACTAAATTCACGAATTGCAATGTATGCATTACCAAATTGATTAATCGTGAGGCTAAAATCCAAATTTTTAATCCTCAAAACCTAATAAACATATTTAAAATTCGAAAATATAAAATTGCATTACTAAATTACTTTAAAAACTAAAAATACGATACTTTCTATTAGCTAAACAAGCTCGTTATCTAAATATTTTAATACATAAATACAATATAATTACACTTTCTGTATTTATTATTTCGTACTTTTAATTTATGTGTTTAAGTTTGGTACCTCTCATACCAATATATATACAATCTTTTATTATTGATAAAATAACTAAACAACGAACAATCCAAGAATATCTGGTCACCATTATTGTTATTACAGTAATAAATTATTGGTTGTACCAAATTTGATTTGTTTAAAGGTTTTGAGTCTAGTTTTGTTAAAGAAAAATTATTGATAGAACATATCATATTATTACTAATCAAGCTCCTGAAAAAAAAAAAAAAAAAAAAAAAAAAAAAAAAAAAAAAAAAAAACCTAGTTATAAATAAAGCTTGTAAATGCTTGTGTCAATAGCAAAAAAATAAACTGTTAACGGAAAGCAGTCAATTGTTTAAAGCCTATTGCTTCCTGCACCCCGAAATCTTAACCTGTACCCCCGTCGAGTGTGTGAATGTCAATTTTGCACTTATAGGTTTTAAAATTTAACCGTACTTTTTTCTCCCTTCTCCCTGCGGTTTTCATCCACATCTCCTCCCGTTTCACTGTTATCCATTTATTCCTTCTCCTCCACCTGTGTAAGAAGAATAAGAAAAATTTACAGAATGGGAGTTTAGAGAGGTAGGGAATTTTTAGAAAATAAATAAATAAATAAAATTCTAATTTATACTCTTAAACATAACTTATAATTTTAACTTTTCTAACCTTTTAAATTCATTTATTTTAAAAGAATAAAATTTGATTCTTATATGTGATACATAATAGCTTCCAGTAAACAAAATGTCATATTGATGAAAAGCACACAAGCATTTGTGTTTAGTGAAAAATATATCATATTCAACGCAGTGAATAAAATTATGATCAAATTATATTATTTTTGTACAGAAGAAAGGAAACAACCAAAAAAAAAGCATTTAAATGGTTTAAGGAGTGACGAAGATGAAATTCAAAAATAAAGTTTAAAGAATAATGAAGATCGGAGAAAAAAAAAACAAGGGTTAAGGAATAATGTATGCAAATATAAAAATACTTTTTTTATCATATTTTATACAAGAAGGAATTTTTTGTAATAAAAATATTAAAAAAGGTAAATATGTTATTCAGTAAATTGATAGGTGTAAATAGAAAAAGTCCGTAAAAGGAGGGAAACCCATTTATATTTGTACAATAAGTAGGCCTGTTTAGGCATGAATTCAGTCTTAAGACGGCTTCTTTCTGCACTCCCATGTCTATCTTCCTGCACCTCCATACTTCCAAAATTATCAAAATATCATTTTAAATTTTATATTTCAGACGGTATAATTCGACGTACAAATTTTAAGAAAAAAAAATTAAAATAAAATAATTTATATTTTTAATTACACAATTTAAAATACAAAAGTGAAAGATGTGTATGAAAAAAATTAAGAGAGGAAAAGGATACCTTTTGCTTTGCTTATGGAGGTACAGGAAGAAAGTATAGGGGTGCAGGAAGAAGCAGTCCAGTCTTAAGCCCATTTACAAGCCCATGTACCCAAAAACTACTTAAGTTTTTTATTTTCTACATTAAGAAAAACTGGTCCAACTGAAGGAACTTGTACTACAAAACCAGGTTAAATGATTGTTTCAGACTGAAACATTCCATTCACAGCTTTCTAATTTTTCCAACAATGCCAAAATTGAGTATGCAAATTTTCACGTATTTTTAAATTAAAATTTATGTATTTTCTAAAAGTAGGTTCTTTGATTTTGAACATTTTATTTAAAAGGAAAAATTGTATATTTGAAGCTATTTTTTTCACAAGAAATAAAGACTTTTTAAGTTTTTAAAAAATATTTTATTCTTATTTTTGTTTTTGTAATCTTTTTATGTTTAGATTTATGATTTTTTGAAATATTCTTTTAGTTTATCACAGCGCTAATTAATTTTGTACCGTCGTATCTAACCATTTAAATTATATTAATTAAATAATTAATGTAACTAAAAATATTCTAATCAAAATCATTTATATGTTTAGATATACGATTGAATAATTTATTTATGGTTCTAAAAAATATATAATTACATAAAATTCAGTTTTATAATTTTAAAACATTATAAATTCTGGATCAGAGTAGGTCTCAATTTGTCTTGTTTCTTCCTTAGATTTTGAAATATTGAAATTAATATTGAGATCAGCAATAAATCGATTATAATAACCGAATCGTAGTTTTATAATGCTTTTGGTTTTCGTAATTTGAAATTCTGATCCAGTTCCTGACATCTAGTTGAGAACAAAAACATGTAACTTGCTTCTTCTTTTTCTGTCCCTTAAACCTTAAACCTTAAAAAAGAAATAAAAATAAATAAAAAATAAAAGAACTCAAAATTCTCACGAAATTTGACTCTCTGAAAACTATATCTTGATGGAGTTTCTGCCATTGAAGGAGTTCTCATTTTCTGTTATTTGTGAAACTACATCTCATAATCAACAAAAGCGGAATAAGATCTTCCTTACGACTTTTGTAGCCGCATCTAATCCTGACCACGAAAATATAACTATTATACATTAAACAACAAAAAGAAAAGGGTATTATTTGTGGCTGGGTCAATTTCACCGAAAAACAAAAAAAAAATTAGTATAAATTTCAGGGAATAATGGTTCAAGAAAAATAAATTATAATTTTATAAGAAAATAGCCATTCTACTATTTTATTATAAATCTTTTTTTTCGTCTACATTACCATAAATGAAAATGCAAGCATGAATGTAGTTATCATCCAATTAGACATATGTCGAACACCATAAAAGTAATAATAAAGTAGATTCTTGAAGCATCAACAAATAACTATATATTTTTTTATCGGCAAAAAAAAATTATTTAAGAAAAGGTACAGGGGGTTCATGCTGTTGCATTAAGGTTTTGTTTGCTTGCTTGCACTTGTTTCATGTAGGAGAGGAAATAAGTTTGTATATTTACATTGAAAATGTACGTTTAATTCGGCTAATTACAATAGATTAGTGTATAAGTATTGGAGAGGAAAATATCATTTTTTTCTTATATAGATGCTGAGAATTGAAGAGGTATGTTCTCAAGTGACTTGTAAATATAATACAATGGATTATGCTACTTAAAAATTGATATTTTAAAATGTTATGCGTATTCATAATTAATTATAGATATTTTTTTCTATTATAATAATAAATTATTTAAAAAATAAATAAAACTATCAATTAAAAAATAAAATCATATTAAATCTAAACCGTATTACTTTTAACTATTTTATTTTTTATTTCTGTTTATATTTTTCATAAAATAAAATAAAATAAAATATATACTTCACTAGATATGGTTAGTTATATTAGAGATAAAATTTAATTGTCAATAAAATTAGTGGACACTTCGTTCGTACAATGTAATATAGTTAAAAGAATAACTCCAAGAGCAAATTTTATAATTTCTAATAAAAATTGTTTTCATTTCACCGTATCAAAACCAAATTTATTAAAATAAAGAAATATGCAATGCCTTGAATTAAATTGTATTGTCATTTTCTAGGGTAATCTCACAAATTAATGCGCCTAACATAATTTTTAATTACCGAAGAGATTGTTTTTAACGAGATTTGAATAGGTGCTTTTTTAGATGGGTTAGATTGACTGATCTGAGTTAAAGTACTATTTACAGAAATCATTCATACACTCAATTAAGTAAAAAAAATAATGGATTGAACGTGTGTGAGAGAAGTATATAGTAAAAATAAAAATAGAAAATAAAAGTGAAAACAGTTTCATGGTAGAACTCACCCAATTATTTCTGATATAATATGGGTAGTACATAATTAATTATTTTGTTTCTGTGATAACCTCAAATCACGTTTCTCTTTGGTGGTATGTTTTCCACTTCGTTTCAGTCTTATATTTTATTATTCCACCGAATAGGTCAAATGTTGAGCAGAAAGTTTGTGAAAAACCTCGTAATATACTTCTCCTTCTCCCTTTCTTTGTCAATTTTCAAGGACCCACTAAACCTAACATCTTCTCCCACATTTCACACTTCTTTCCACCACAAATTAATATTCCGAGTCACCCATTTTTTTAAAAATTATATTTTAAACGATTAAAGAAAAAATATATATTTAAATTAACCTTTATCGAGATTATTGAGTATATAAGAAGAACTCTGACCCATTTCTTAAAACATGAATTAAATTTAGGTTTTTTTGGTGGTGACGTGTTTTGAAGGATTGAATATAAGGACTATATGAAGTGGAGACGAAATAAAACTTGGTGCCCAAGCAAAATTGTTATACTCCTTCGACTTTTAGTTAACTCAAGTGGGGAAGAGACGTTGATATTATTGTTTGGGAGTGGGCAACAGACAATTGACAAAGATTTGCAACCAATGGTGAGAAAGTCAATTAAAGCTCATTAATGCAAAAGATTAGTACAATTATTATAATTCTGAAACGACCAAGACAAAGAAAATCAAAGTTGAACATGAGATTAGAAGGACCAATGGGGATGCATTGCTCTTGGGCACCATCACCATGTACAAAATCTACAATTGTTATGTTTCTCCATACTCACTCCCATCATCACAACATCATTAATATCTCACCTCCAACTGGGTTTGGGGCCCATTTACTATTTACCCCTACCTAACTATCTCACTTCACTCCTTCAACTTTATTATTACTTCTACCTCCATACTTTATTCCCAACATTTTCTCCTCTTCCACCGCTTGATGCATGCCACGTGTCCCGCTCAATTTTACCATGCAAAAGTTGGAAATTTCAATTTCAAGAGAAAATCGAAACTGAATGCTATAATTATGGACATTAGGTTGGTTGGGAGGAGAAAAATTAAAAGTCATAGGCATGTGACTCATATCTGAGATTCTCCATTGGCTGCATACCACCTACACCCAGTGCTTTGCAGCCAGATATGATCAAAACCAAAATTTAAATTAATATAAAATACAATAATAAAATATTTTACTCTAAAAAAATTATATTGCTAGTATTTCTAGATTAAATGTTGTTAGTCTATTAATGTATTCACTCTAATGAAAACAGAAAACAGCTTTTGCAATAGACATCACATTAAAAAAAATTGGATGTGATTATAATACATTTAAATCCCTAAGTCAAGGGTCAGTATAATAATTAAGAAAATGTGTGAACAACATGTCTTTGTTGCATGAGTTCAGTATAGTTGGAAAAGAAAATGAATTTAAATTAAATTAAAAGCATGGTGATTTGGCCTGGCCATGGAATGCGGAATAAAGAGATATCATATTTTATGATGGAAAGTGAGTGATTTATTGCATTGTAGGGGTATGGTATGAAATGGAAAGCTTCCTAATTGCAGAAAAATATCGTAACATATATTTATAATATTAAATGTAAAATGAGAAAAAATAAAATAGGATCCTACGGTATCATAAACCGTATACAGTATGTTTATGGAACAACCAACATGTGGAGAAAAGGGTCCCACACGTGACAAACGGACATTTTAATTATTTAAGTGTTTATTTATTAGGGAAGTGGCGAAAGAGTGAAGTAGTGAAGAAAATGCGATACAGCTAGGTGGGGGTGTGGGGTAGGGTACCCTAACGTCTACAGGGTGCACCAAAGGGTCTTCTTGCCATGGCCCCACATACTACCCTTAACTCTACCACCTTTCTACTTTTTTAAACTATTTTGGTCAAAAAATCACGTTTTCACTATCTACACAGAAATTTGGGAATCAAAACATAATAAGGATTTGTTTGGAGTGCTGTGAAAGTGGGAAAAAAGAGAGACAAATATGGTAAAAAGATGAGGTTGTTTGAATACATAAGAGTGAATTTTTAATGGAATTTTTTCGATATATTTTATTGATGCGAGTGAATAAAAATTCTTAATTTTATTTTAATAAGTATAAAAAAAATGAGTAAAAGTCAATCTACAAATTGGCATAATATCATGCGTCATCAATATTTATACATGATGAAGTCACTGTACAATTCATAATCAACTATCTTGGATTTGAGCATTATGGGTCTGTGGCTTCCATTTTAAGTTGCTGCGTCAAATTACTCAAATGCATCTTTCTTCTTGTACAATGCTTCTGAGTGAGCATCTTAAAACTAATAAAATAGTTATAATAAATTATTTTTTAAAATTGTAAAAATGTAAAAAGTTATAACTCAATTAATTTTTGTTTACTTAAAACAATTTTTTTAGTATTATATTAAATTTAATTTAATTTACAAAGTTTTATTTAGAAGTAAAATTAAATGTATTTTATACTAACGTTTTAACTGATTAGTTTTCAAATTATTCAAACAAAATATAAATTAAATTGGAAAATTATAAAAAAAAATTAAATTGGTACCGATACTTTTAAAAGTTTATTTATAATGTTAATCTCTTTCTCCATCTTAACAAATTTTGCTAATATATATTCATAAATATTTTTTTCATAAGATTATTTCTTTAGGTAATTATATCTTATTTAAACCTTTCTTCTTGATACCCGTCTGTTTTGTAACGGTTATAAAAATTAATTATGTATAATTTATACGTAATTAATTGTTATTATTTATTATCATTCGAATCAGTTTTATTTTAATTTTGTTAAAAAAATTTGTTTCTAAATCTTTGGAGTAACAAACAAAACAAAAGTTTTTACGATATCAAAACGATTGTCCGAGAAGAAAAAATTAATAAAAATAATAGTAAAAAAATCTGGAGAAATAATCTATTTCAGTTAGACTTAGTATAATGTCAACTCCATACAAATTTTCATACTATTTTAATAATTTAATAATTTACTTTTCAACAGATTATAAATAATTTTAATAATTTATTTAATAAGTAATAAAAATTAATTTCCCATACCAAATCAAAATTAATAGCTTTTTTAGATACCATCAAAATTAATATTTTTTTTAGATACCACATTAATAAAAGTTAATAAATTTATCAGTTTTTTCATTAAATCTACCAGTTTTACATTATACATATCAAAATTAATAAATGTTAATAAATTTATCAGTTTTTTCATTGTAGTTACCAGTTTTACTTAATTTAGTAAAATAATACTCAGAAATTTTGCATAATATAAATAATTATATAATTACTTCAACAACTAAGAACACTTCAAATTTCTACTTTCTACTCCATATTTTCATGGTTTGAGGTCCTTGGACGGCTCTTAGCAGCACAGGAAAACCCAAAGATTCTCTCCCCACTACCCACTCAGAAGATACAATTTCTGAGATCTCACATAAACTAATAAAACTTAATCATAATCATAGCAAAACTTATGACAAATATTGTAAAATTATTCCTATGCAGTTCTGCAAAACTTAGGCACAAGTAATGTTGAGGGGCTCCTCGGTCCAACCAGCAAACTCATCAGCACAGAAATCGCCAAAATCAAAATCAGGAAGCTCACTGGGCTCATTATCATCAAACCCACAAATGTGAATATCTTCCAAGCCACCAAAGTCATCAAAACCCTGACCATAATCATCAAATGACAACCAATCAAAATCAAGTCCAAAGTCTGGCTCGGTCCCAGACTTAAGAGAAGGAAGAGCAGCAGCAGCACCGTCGAATGGTGATGGCAAGTTCAAAAGACTCAAATCTGGAATTTCCAGTTCAGCAAGTTCAGCAACCAAATCATTACAATCATCAGCTTCCTCACCCGAAACATTACCCTTGTCAATGGGCTTGGAAGCTGAAGAATCCAACTCAAGCACAGATGAAGGTGATGGATGTGACAAAACACTATCCGAATCATCACAGGTAGTAGAAAACTTCTCAGACACGGACACAGCAGCAGCATCAGAAGAGTTACAGCATATACTCTTATCAGAAGTTGTGGGCAAAGGCTCAGAAACGTGTTTGTAGGCTCGGGCCTTAGCCATGGCTTCAAACTCAAGCCTTCTGGCCTCGTAGGCTTGAGAAGCCTCTTCCGCAGTGTTGAAAGTACCAAGCCATATGCGAGTACTCTGAAAAGGGTCACGAATCTCAGCAGCCCATTTACCCCATTTTCTCTGCCGAACACCTCTGTATTTCCCAGAAGTGTTCCTCCTCGTTGGCGGGGTTTGGGTCAAAACCCTCTTCTTACTCTGGGGTTGACCTTCGATGCAAACCTTCACCCTCACTGCATTGACGCTGCTATTTACCTCGAAGGAACTGGTTTCGGGAGAGGTGAAAGCTTGAGGAAGAGGAGGGAGATGGATCTCACAAAAGCTTCTCTTTGTTCTTTTTGGAATCGTTTCTGACTCATCGTCGGATGAATCAGTGGCATCAGGATCGTTGTAAATTATACGCAGTTTTCTCGACGCTTTGGACTCTTGCATGGAGTGGTGAGGCTTCTGCTTCAGTTTAGAAGCCGGTTGTTTCCGAATCTCGGGCATGGTGGGAAAAAAATGAGGAAAAACCCTCCAAAAACCCCTCAGAATACCCAGATGAGTGAGGAAAACCGGAATGAATGAAAGAAGAAAGAAAATCGAAGGAACGGAAGCCGGAAAGGAAGCCAGAACAAAAAGGTAACAAAACTCTCAAGGTCTCAAGTGAAATCCCCTCTTAAGAATATGAAAAGACAAGAAAATCTCTGTATAAGAAAGCCCCCGTAACACTCCACTCCGCAACAAGTCCTGTTCCAAAACCATAAGAAACCATAAGAAAAACATGACACCAATACCACGAAACAAAACTAGGAAAGAACAAATACAAAAGACAGACCAAACAAACAAACCTTTTTGGCCTCAATCGCATTGAAACAGGTGGCTTCACGCTGGTATAGCTGAGTATGCAGCGGAGCATACACAGAGAGGCAAATCCAGAGAACACAAACTCAGATAGAATCAAAAAGAGAGAAAAAGAAACATAAACAATAGTGAGCTTCAACGGAGCCCCAATTACTGCCAGAATAAATCCAGACGACATAAATCCACCGCGTGCCTGCCTTTTTCGAAGACAGATCCTACGAGAAACGCAGAAATAAAAGCTCTCTTCACCCGTCCAGTAAGAAGAGAAAAGAGAATCAACAAACCAGAGATACAGATATATATAACAAAAAAACAAAACCAAAACCAAAACTACTATGGTTCAGTTTTCAGAAGAAAAGGAGGAGAGAGATTACAAATATAAGGGCCTGATTTTATTTCTCTCCTTCGAGTTTTCTAAGAAATATATTTATATATAATATAGCCGACTGGTACGACAGAGGACACAGTGATTGCAAATCTCCATACATGAGCAGACCCGAGAATTTGTTTAAAGAAGAGAGAAAAAGACATTTCGTGATAAATAATAATGGTGTTTTAATCTCTCTGATGAGATTCTCGAGGAGAAGGAAGAAAAAAAAAATGGACGGAGAAGATTGAAAGAACAGGAAATTTACCTTGTTTGTTTTGGGTGAGACGGAGGAAGCTAGTCTGTCTTTCCCTCTGTCTCTCTCTTGTGTCTGTCTGTGTCTGCTATTGGCAGTGGTTTCTCTCACAGTGGCCCCTCTCTGCTCTTTTTTTAGTCTAAACAACACCCATTGGCTTTTTTTTATCGACGGTCAAAAATTCGCATTTAATGGGCCCGAGTAGGTAAAACATATAAATATTAATTCTGCAATAAAAATATATTTATTTTTCATTATTATGTATAGCTGGCATGGGGCTGTGTGAGTGTGGAACACTGCGCATACATCAACCATGCATGACCCATCAACATGCTACATGTATATCATGCCCTCATCGTGTTACACAGATGACATGTCAGTCTAAATCCGAAATTGTGGGTCGGAAAAACTATTTCAATTAAACCTTTTCCTCTTGAACGATTCATCTGCAACAATAAAATATTTGTTGTTATTTATGCAATTTCTGTATAATAATAAAATATTTACTGTTATTTATGAGCTATTCCTGTATATTCATATTTTTTAAATATTTGCTGTTATTTATAATATGTTTAACACAACACAACATATTGGGAAATCAGAAAATTAAATATTAAAAATACATTTATAATATTTTTTTATATGATATGAATATTTTTATAATAGTTTTATGAAATTGAATATAATATTTTTTAAAAATAAAAGTTAGAAAGAACAGAATTTTGTTTAAAAAAATTATTATATTTTGTATAAATTTATAATATTAATATTATTTTTAATTATGATAAACAAATTAATATTATTCTAACATGATTTACATTTATCCAACTGACATTTAATTCTTTCGTTTAAAATTATATATCTTCAATTTTGATAAAAAAAAAATATTTTTACCAATTTTAATTTTAATTATTACTGTAGGAAAATACACTAAAGTGGAAAACTGCCGCAGAATCCGATGCTTCTGTTAGCACGCGTAAATCCAACGTGCAGGATGATTCCGTTAGCAGAATCTCACACCGCGTGAATCACACGGGCTTAGATCAGAGAGTGGGATAAGGTAGTCTCTGACTTGCAGCTTTTTGCGCCGCCAAGGGTGACTAACAAAAGGAGCGTTTCAGTTGCCTACAAAATAATAACGGATACAGATACCGTTGATTATACTTACGGGAAAATGTTAATATTGGTGAGTTCCCGTTCGCCGAGTAAACTAATAAATGATATCTCATTCAATTTTAGAGAAAAAAAGATAAATAAATAATAGGAGAAAAGGTAATAAAGTAGGGGTGTTTTTACTATGATACTGCCAAGGATTTTGTTTGATTTTTTCAAAATACTTTTTACTTTTTCATGGTATTTGTTTTATATAAAGAAAACAAATATCACTTTTAAATAACTATACACTGTCTACAGAATATATTTTTATCTTCTTATGATGGGTTACTTATCCATATATTATCAATATCAACATAATGGTTTGTGTATATTACTTCTTAACTAAAGCAATTTTAAGATATTCTTTAATTTTTTTAATTACTATATAAAAAGAAGTAACGAGTTACTATGTTTAATTTTGAAAAGTGAAACGGTAAATTTTAATTTTTTTTGTTATCTTTTATTTGCAATTATTTTTATTTGCAATTATGTGTTTCTATCTCGTTAATATAAATAGAAGCTTTTATTAAATTTTGAAAAGGAGAGGATGAATTTCAATTTTCCATAATATCATGTCTTTTCCATATTTATTTTATTTACGTGAGTAGATTTCATTCATTAATATATATTTATTTAAATAAATTAAAAACTATTTATTGTCGTACAAATTCCTAGATTTATTTTAAAAATGAAAAATGTGATTGGTTTTGTTTTTGGAAAGTGAGGTGGAGGATTACATGTGTTCCTCTTTATTTCTAATAATTCTATAAACATGTATTTCCTTTAATTGTCAATTTTTTAAAAATATTGTTCTTTTTCATGTTAGTCAAAGTAATATATTTTTTCCAAGTATATCCTTAATGTAACTAATATGAAGAAATAAAATTAGTAAAGAGGAAAAAAATAATGACACATAATGTATATTGAAATAAAAAAAAAGTGAAAGAAATATAAGATGTAAGACTCAATATGTGTTTTCTTAGTTTATTTTAAAATTTTAACTTTTTGCATATCTTTTAAAAAAACAAAATCTATAATTAGATTTTTTTAGATTATGAATATGAGAAGTTGGTATATGATAAATTAAGTTTGGACAAATAAAAAGTCGATTTTATAATATTTTAAGTTGTTTTTTCATTCTCTTAGAGTTTGTTTGGATTATAGATTAGATTTGAAGAAGTGAATTTGAGATAAGAGTTGTAAAAAGTCTATTTGTTTAGATTAAGAGAAATATTTTGAGAAAATAATAGATAAGTTTATAAAAGTTTGTGAGTGATGTGATAGGTATAGTTGATAAAATAATTTTTTAGTAGATAAAATTATAATTAAAATTAATTTAAAAATAAATATAATGAATTTATTAGATGTAATTAATAAATTATTATTTAATTGCAAAAATTATAAAAGTATCAATTATTATTTTTAATTTTTAATGTTAATATTATTAATAATTTTATTATTTGTTTATAATTATTTTATTTTAATTATTATTATTTTATAATTTTATTGAATTTATTTATTATTTAACATAAAACATATATTAACAAAATATTAAATTAACTTTACTTTATTAATCATTTTTATATTATTTATTATAAATTTAATTATTATTTATTATTTAAAATGATACGTTGAGATAGTCTTAGGGGTAGCGGAAGACTCAAAACAATCTTAAAAATGTTTTTCAAGTATCTCAAAAGAAACTCAAAACTAAGGTTCTTCCTATAAAAGTTTATTGAAATTAATTCTTTAGAAAAAATTCATTGAAAATGTTTCTTTAGAATAATACTCGTATTTTAAAGACTTTAAAAGAAAAAGAATAGTGTATAATAACAACTCAATTCAAATCCAATTCCAAAGTGAATTATATAAGTGGCTCTATTTTTACACGATTGAAAATCCTCTTGCACACCATAATTTAGGAAATGTGAGACTAATTACAAAACATACAATAATTTTGTGCTCATATAGCTTCTCCATGTCTCACATCACTTTTAAAAAAAAATTATAAGTGTTTTTACTCCCTTACTTAATGCATTGCCATATGGGTTATGTATAAGTTGATTTGTGGCCATGTGTTAATTTCCTTTACATGAGTATTGACTATACAACTTAGGCTTAATTGGGAGTGAATAAAATTAACTTTGAAATCAATATTTTGATCACCTAATCTATCCTTATTGAGGTATAATTTGTGATCCTTTATACTTTTACTTTTTACATAAGGAAAATTACTATTATGACTTAATTATATATATTTTGGATAGATGTATAATTTATGTTGAGATACAAGATATGTTGTATACATAACATCATATGAGTCATTTGTAGGTAATAAATAAAAATGTTTCATATTTAGTCACAGTAACTAAATATATAATTTAACTTGTATTTATTTGCATAGTCACAATATATTATATTATAATTGAAGAGTGATAAATGTGATTTGATGATAATAATATGTTTATTATATTGTTTTATGAGCTCATCCTTATATGTTATTATATATTTATTAATGTTGTGATTTAATTATAGGATTAAATTCTATTGATAATGATAATGAAATTGGAAGTGAATATTTGTAGAGGTTGAATAACCTATTTATAATATTTTTACTTTGAAGACATATTTGTACAAATAATATATATAATGCTTAGTTTTAATACTACCGTTTTTTTGTTATATAATACTCATTTCACTCTAAATTTCATTAAAAAAACTCTTATATATGCAGGGGAAACAAACTTAGCCATTAATATAAAAGAACAAAGCCACCATAATGTTGTTATGGTTCACCATCCAACTCTTTTTTCCCCCATTTCGTTTTCTTTCATCCAAAATTAGAATTGTCATCTACTCTTCTCTTATATTTTCACGAGAATGGTTCTCAGAGATGAAACGGTTCTTATAGATAAAAACGTTGGTGGATTATATCATCATTGGATAATGAAAAAACAAATTTTAATTTAAAACCAATTTCAATTTTTAAATCATAACTTCCAAAGATAAAATTATCTTGGTTTTTATCATTTATGAGTCAAAATGAATTAATTTCATTTGTGAATGAAAAATAATTCAGTTTTAGTTTTGAATTTTTTAAATTTTAACCAAATTAATTTGATAAAAAAAGGCTGGTTTAATTTAATTTACATCTGTCTTGATTAATATATATATATATATATATATA
>Ga0209489_103980_pt1 | contig 27954 bp, 21 predicted proteins | sample SiratrowhiteBW_FD_187527 | JGI IMG/M metagenome (GOLD analysis project Ga0209489, IMG submission 187527) | Root nodule microbial communities of legume samples collected from California, USA - Siratro white BW (SPAdes) (version 2) | ecosystem: Host-associated > Plants > Roots > Nodule | place... | reverse complement strand
CCTCTCTCTCTCTCTCTCTCTCTCTCTATATATAAATATAAATATATACATACTTACCTTACGCTTTATTTTTTTTATATTTTTCATTCAATTATTTGTTGGTACATGCTAGAAACATTCTTTAAAATAATACTTGTAGTAGTTTTACTTTTAAAAAAATTATAACTTAAATTGTCCAACTTGTTTAATTTGTGGTTTAAATAGACGACCTATAAATTTATGAGTCTGACTGACTATTTTACAGTAATAATGATAATTATTATTATTATATTTAAAAATCAAAATAATATTTTTTTAATATATTTGAAAAACTAAAACAATATTTTTTGGAAAAAATCATATTTATTTATATATTAAATCACCGTGCTTAATTTTAAATTAGTTCTTAAATTAAAAAATATATTTAATTTTTATTTTAAAGTCAAAAGATCTCCTTGATCCATTAATATGGTATATAACTAAATCAGACCAAAAAATTATAATCTATAGAAAACAGACCAATTTACTTGAAAAAAATTTTGTTGATGCTCCGGTCTATCGGTTTAATAGCTCCACTTGTAAAATAATTATGAGACTGGGTCAAAATAAATTAAAAATAGCATATATTGTGTAGGATAAGAAATTAAATATTGATCCAGAGTGGAATGAATGTTAGGCATATCATACTTCATTTTTCAAAAACACATTATTTATTTTCTTATTAATATAATAATACTAATTAATATTTTTCTCTATCAATATAATAATATTAATAAATATTATTTTTTAAAAATTATTAATATTATTATTAATAAAAAAAAGTGGTTAAGTCGTTGAAATAAATATAAATAAATAAAAATAGTTGTTAAATTGAGTATATGTTGAAGAGAAATTGTATTAAACCAATGATACTATTTTTTTTTTTTTACTTTAAAAAATATATTTTTTTAAAACATTGGTTTACAAAGTTGACTTGTTTGGCGTACTTAAAGAGATGAGCATAATTTTTAACCTTTTTTTTCTCTTATATTTTTCTTCCTAACAACGACCTCTTAAACTAAAATTCGAGTGAACATGCACGTAATATAGTAAGCAGGATTGAAATGGTTGTCGTCAACATTTTGCACTGTTAGCAGAGGGTGAAAAGAGGATTAAAAAAAAAAGGGAATGAACATCAAAGTAGAAGTTGTTAAATAAGTTTTATTTTTCACAAATGTATATATAGTGACACCTCGATTAAAGTTCTCACATTATTAAAATGAAAAGTGAGTGTGATTTGTACATGTATATTCTTTTAATCAGGACAAACAATATGAAGGTGATATTAATAAAAAAAAATTAAGTTGAAAAGGAATTTATTTAAGTAAAAAAGTAAAAGCATTAATTACAAGAGATATATGTAATTAACTAAAAGCATATAAAGTTACTTATTATATAAGGTGATGTCCAACGAACTTCAGATAAAAAACATACAACATTATTACGTTATTATTGCTATTATTACTATATTTGATCCATCAGCAAGTTCACATCTTCTCTTTACGACGCTCCACGTGAAGGACCCCTTCTTCCTGCATCTCGCCGCCCAAGGCCCTCTCCGCCGCTCTCATGGCATCCGCCACCGCTCCCGGCCGCGACTCTTCCATTTTTATCACCAACTTCTCTCCTCCGTGTCCCGTTCCATAGTCCTTATCCTGCACCCTCACCTCTTCCATTCTCCGCCTAGCATCCTCCGCCGTTCCACTCACCTTCAAGGCACCAACAATAAATAAATAGTAAAAAAGTGAACAAATAAACAGAACAAGTGTTGGAAGTTGAAGTTAACCTTTGTTTCGTCTTTGGGGCCCGTGAAGAAGCCCATAGCTCTTTTAGCAGCATCAGCAGCAGAGTCCTTCAGCTCCCCAAGCTTCCCAGCTCCACTGTCCTTCACTTCCTTTGCCTTCTCAGCAGTATAATCCCTGTACTCTGCAGCTTTCTGCGCTGTAGCATCTTTAGCCTCCTTTGCCCTATCCGCAGCATAGTCCTTGCCTTCTTTTGCTTTCTGGGTCGCAAAGTCCGTGTACTCCCCAGCCTTCTGCATCGTTGCATCCTTCGTTTCCTTCGCCTTCTGAGTCGCATAATCTGCATATTCCCCCATCTTCGACCCACCTTGCTCATTCGTCACCCTATCTCTGCTGGAATCATAACCATAACCCCTTGGCGAGGTCTCAACTACATCGTGAGGCTTCCCAACCACGGCTTCCTTAGCGGCTCTGAACATGGACCCTATCACACCGGGTCTATTCTCACCTTGTTGCTCTTTGAATGAGGTGGCAGTGTGGTCCCTCATTCTGTTAACATCCTCCAAATCCTTTGCGGCGAGCTTCGCGGCTGCCTCGGCTCGTGCTTGCTTAAAGTTGGCCTCGTTGTGCAAGTCGAAGTTCTCGTCGCGCTCGTTTGCTCTGTTCATATCGCCGATGTCTTTGGCGGCGAGTTTGGCTGCTGCCTCCGCTCTGTCTCCCTTGAATTGCTGTCCCGACGCCATAGCTCTTATGGGTTGATTGTTGCACAGTGTTGTTTGGAGTTTTAGACCTGGTTGTAATTTGATTCTGAAAGAACTTGTTGAAGGTGGTGATAAATGGAGAACCAATGCGTGAAGATATTTATATGGTTTTGAAGGGGAAAAAGATAAGGGGGAGAGCGACACGTGGAGGGAAAAGAGCATGGAAGTGTGACACGTAGCCTGCTACTCGGTGCTGACATGTTCCCAACAGTCTACTACCTTCATATCTATCACAAGCATAATCGACACGTGTCCTACGACGTGGCGTCTGCAGAGCTTGTATTATTTTCCTACTCTTTCTGTCTATTTGGTTTAAATTAATTCATTTTGATGTAATAAAATTCACTTATAAAATTAATGATTGTCAAAGTATCACAATAATAATTGACTAAGGCTATTTAAGGTTAAGTCGCCATTTTACTGATTTCTAATTATTTTACTGATTTCTAATTAGAAAGTTTTCTGCATTCGGACGATATAAAACTTTCCAGACAGACCAGTTATATACATAAATATGTAAAATAATGAAATTAAATTTTAATTATAGTTACTTTTTCTTAAAATTACAGCTACATTATATAAGTTTTGTAAAGTTATGATTATTTTTTTAATTCAAAATTAATTTAATTATTATAATTTAAAATTTTGTGTTGAAATTAATTGATATATATACATATATATATATATATATATATATATATATATATATATATATATATATATATATATATATATTATTGAAATTGTTTAAAGAATATTTTAACTTCAAAGTGTACATTTCGAGTGGGTTCTATATTGTTTTCTTTTCTACTGCTCATTGGCTATCTTATCCTAATTTTCCCACATTTTAGAATGTTCATTCCCATCATCGGTCACTTGTGACCCAAAATACCCCTCTGTTTCACAATCTAGAAGGAGTATTGTCACACGTAGCAGGTTTAAATAATGAAACTTTAAATCAGTTTTGAAAAGTTTTTTGCATAGATTTTCTAACCAATGTAATGTTGATATAAAATATGTAAAAAGTTTATAATTTTTTATACCAGTTATTCAATCAATGAAAAAAACTTATTATATCGATTATAAATATTATTGTTGTAAGAGAATATATAAAAAAAAAAAAAAAAAAAATATATATATATATATATATATATATATATATATATATATATTGTATTGTAAGATAAAATTGATGTAATATAAAATATTATATATCAATTATATATTTAACTGATGTAATTTTACGTTGGTTAAAGCATACGGTCTCTTATATTGGTTATATCTTACAACTAGTGTAAAAAATCATAGAATCGGTTAGAGTAACAATCGAATCGAATATAATAGAGTGATACCTGTAATTATTTTTTCAAAATTTTTTAATAAGATTTTTCTAAATTATTTTTTCATTAATTATTTTAATAATAAGCAGAATTAGTTTTATTATATGCGAAATATCATTCTACTGTGACATGTGTAATTATTTTTCTAAAATATTTTTAAGAAGATTTTTCTAATTATTTTTATTAATTATTTTTAATAATAAGCAGAAGTAGTTGTATTACATCGGTTAATTCCTTAATATTCTTCATTTATTTATAAAATTGACACTTTCCTTTTTTTTTCTTTTTTTTTTAACCGTGATTCTCTTCTAACTATCATCTTAAAATATCTTTTTTCACTTTTTTTTTTTACTTGTGAATCGAGAATAAGGACTGACGGGTAACATGGAATGGGAAGGTAAATATGTCTTAGTTTTATTGCAACGTGTACAAAATATTTTATGATCACATGAATGCCACTAACTCTTACAAGAAATTATTATGGTGGATCCCTCCTGGTTAGGGTCATCTTCTATTTGGATGTTAGACTCAAGGTATGAAATCTTGCTCTCTTAAACAACACAGATTGAGTCTATTCTCATCTTTTTTCTTGTTCTGAAAACTAGCTTTTACTTAGCAGTGGTGTTTTTCTTTTTATTTGACGGCAAGAAATTAGGAATTGATTGATGCAGCTTCTTATGCGCGCCACCTCCCTCAGAAGAGGGAAAAATGAAAACTGCTAGGATGTAAGAGCTTAGCTTTTTATGTTTTGGGTACCATCTTCCTTGTGGCTTCTGTTACTCTAGAATCACCAGATGGTGAAGGACATGCAACTGACAGTTTTAATCAAAGTTGCAATTATGAAGAGCTGCTATATGGCAACAGAAACGCTCCTCTGACACTACCATAGTAGTTTGGTTTTGATGCATTTCCACGACAGAAATTTGTATTTTATGCAAATAGAGATATTATTTTTGCTACTGACAATGGAAAAGAATGACAGTCTATTACATGGGATATGAATGAGAAACAAAAGATGTTGATGGTGGTATTAAGATAGCTGTGGTTGATGATGATCGTGGACTCTAAAGTTCAATCTTCTAAGCCATACGGAATGAAGGATCATGTGAAAGACATCGAATCTCTTGGGAGGAGAGTGCACCTCAAAGTGCCTTCTTACTTGTACCACTCTCCTCTGCATTCTTATATACTGTCTTGGAGAAATACTCAACAAAATTTCCTTCAACTTGGGAATGTCCTCAACCGAAACCTCAACGGAAAACGACTTCCAATTCAAAACATCACTGAACGGAGGGACATAGTGATCCGAAATGAGAACCGGCACACACCCTGTGTAGATTGCCTCCACTACCCTGGGACTTGCTACCTCGTACCCACTAGGACAAAGGCAGAACTTGCTCTTCCTCAGCATATCATAGTATGAGACACCCTTGGGAAGGTACTTGTGAACCTGCATGTCCTCGTGCTTGTTTTCCCAGTGTTCAAGAAGAATGGGCCTAATTGGGCCGTGAAGCCCGCCAGCAAAGAAGGCCAAGAGTGGACGTCTAGAGGCAGACGGCCCACCAATCAAACCGTTTATGGAACCGCTCTGGAGATTGATTTCCGGCAAAGAGACATCCTTTGAAGGCTTGAATCCCTCAGAAGTGTTGGCATTGCACAACACACGTATCGAATTATCTTGCAGATTAGGAACTGAACGCGAAGTCTCTGGCCCCTGAAAAGCAATTTACAATTATTAATTATTTTCTGAAAATTATTAAAATATAATAAAAATAATAATTACCCAATCGTGGCAAGCGAGATAGAAATGATCAGCTCCAAGGCTTCTGTTCCAATAGGGGTATCTTCCTGAGATGACGTTGATGTAATCCGTGACAGTTTTCTTTATGGGGCCAAAATCATGAGAGTCACGTACATACACGAATTGGACCAACATTGCCACACTAAAAGGTAAGAAAAACACATGTGCTTTCTCAGGATCTCTTGTTCGGAATTTCTCATTCATCTCAATACCATGGATGAAATTCCCCTCCATCGAGTATATGCTCTTGCAAGGTCCGTTATGAAAAACTGGAGCCTCCCCTTCCTCGTACACATACACTTTCAACTGTTTCTCCATTTCCAAGTAACTCCTGTCACATGCAAAAATCAAATTACTTACTTATGTTAAACCAACAAACTCTTTATGTTATTTGCTTCTTTTACCTGTGAAATGCATTGGCATTCATATACATTGGTCCAGTAGGAACGTAGTCTGCATCATCCGTTTGATTTCCGTTTCTTGCTTCTCTAATTGCAGCTCGAGCTTTTATTAGACCTGCTTCAGTTCTATCTAAGATGCTGATTTTTCTTTGCAGTTTAGGCCTCTCTGCTGCTACATAAGACTCATTCACGGAACTCACGTTGCCCAAATTTTGGGGAACGGTTTGTTCATCCCTGCCCTGGTAAATAAAATAATGGGTCGTCATCACCTTTATTGAAAACTCACAAATGGATAACATTTTTAATTTCAACCATACTACAATACTCTACCCAACAAGTTGCTTCCTGTCTATTCCCCTGTCTTGAAAAGGAAATTGACAACTAGTTTCTTAAAGCCAAACCTTTTCATGATCATGTTGAATGGGTAAGAAATTGAACTAATTCCCGTCTAAAATGGAAATGGTTCCAAAAACTAATTTAGAAGATAAGCACAACCAAATATTTGTCAATCAAATTTAGTTTGGTAACTTGTAGAAACAAATTGCACACTGTAAACCAGCTAAAGTATCTGAAAAGTGAACTCCAAAGGATGGGGATACGCATTTTCTTGGCGTATTTACAAAGTTACTATATTCAACAAGGGGACAGGATAGTGGTAAATCATAGGTCTGAGATCCTCAAATACGTAAATAACTCATTGGATCGCAACACTTAAGCAGCAATTACAATGTAACATCCAAGTTGACATATCAATTTGCATTATTTCAATTCCGTTTCACCGAGAAAACCTGTCTCGAAAAGATGAAAACAAGCACATATATTTCTCTTTTTGTGACGAAGTAAATATATTATTATAATATAATAGCAGTGCGTAGACGAAAGCCTAAGGTGCAGTTAAATGTCAACTTTTAATTCCAAATTCTACAATTTCAAGTGGTAGGTGAGCTCGATCTTTTCCTTTCCTCTGCTATAGCTTAAACAGTTATTGCAGCTCCTTATTCTGTAAATTTTACTATAAAAAAAATAGAATCAAAATAACTACACAGTCAAATTATATAATAATAAGATAAAATCTCTTTCTTTCTCCCTTCTTTTGGGCATTATCACACAACAAATTTATTCAAACTCCTATATCTTTTCTGCAAAATTAAAGAAAAAGTGAAGGTATCTGGTCTGTAACATTCTCAATGGCTTTAGTTACATTCTTTTCTTTCTATCTGTACATTCTTTCCTTCTTAAATATAACAATCATCTGACATTTTCACAAAAATTTCATCTCAGAAGCTTCCATAACCCACAGTGCTACCTATTTTTCCACCGAACAAAACTAGGATAGATTACAAGCAACTTGGGAAAGAAAAGTTAAATACTGAGATGAATAACTAATTACTTGAGGAAGAAAACTTAAATACAGCATCAGATTCAAGTTTTACCTTAATAAATTCGTATAATCTTTTTATTCGAACCTTTATCGCACAGTTTTGTTCTTAACTAGCTTAATTATTTGGATTATCACAGTGAAACTTGGATTCTGTAGGAGGAAAGTAGAGTTGTATCCAAATTCTGTCCCATCCTACCCCTGTTGTAATGGCTTTTATATAAAGACAAAAATGGCAAACTTAAGGGTTGAATTATAGTAATAAAAGAAGAAAAAGCTCTCACTTGTTGTTGAGGTGTTTGAATGGCCTGAACAGAAAATGGAGGAGTAGAGGAGAGATTGAAGTGAGTGTCGTCAGAGATAACATTCTCTCCAGCACGATTATCCACGGCCACCACCACCAACCCTTCTCTCTGCTTCACCTCAGAAGGGGTGGTCACAGCACCACTAGCACCAGTTGAAGAAGTAACAGAGCTCAATAATGAAGGTGGGTTGGCAGTGAAAAGCCAACTAGAGGGGTTAGGACCGAAAACAGAAACAAGCCCTGCAACAAGCACAAGAGGCACCATGAAGAGAAAGAGCTTCATGGATGAAGATGCCCCTGGACCCCATGTACCAGTATCCATTGGAGCTGTTTCTCAAGCTTTTGCTACAGAATTCAGAAAGCAGGTGGTTTCTGTTGTCTAGCTAGAATGTGGTTGTGGAACACATGGTTGTGTTTTGTTTGTGAAGAGAGAAAAAATGAAAAGAGAGAAAAAGAGGGTTGAGATTAGAAGAGAGTTTTTTGGTTTTGGTGGCAGAGGGTGAGGAATATGACATTGAAGTGTTGGTAATAAATGGGTGCGATCTCAGGCCAAGCGTCCTCACACTTTGTCCTCAAAATCTGAGTTTTTGCATGCAACCTTTTGCTTTTCCGCTTTTACCCCTCTCTTATTCCTCTTACCAACAACTCACCGTTCCACTTATTAATCCCCTCTTTATTTTCTTTCCTTCTCCCAACCAAGCTCTTCTAATCCACACGTGTCGTTTCTTTAATTTGATTCCCTTCTAACGTGTCGTTTTGGGTCAGAAATATATGAGAACAAATTACAGAGTATACGGACATGGTATCCTATATGTTTTTTTTTCCGCATTTTAATTTTTGTATTTTAATAAAACTATAAAAAATTGAAGAGTAATTAAGATTGTTGGTTTTATTAGAGAGTCTGAAATTAAAAAATAGGCTAAAAGTATGAATAAGAGTGAAGATAGCGCAATTATAATTTAATCAATGTTATAAAACACATAATTTGTGATTAATAAACAGTGTAGCGCACTAAAAAACATAATACTCATGTGTTTTAAGTGTTTGACTGGTCATAACAGTTGTTTATTACTTTCACCTTCATATACGTTATAATTAATAATTATTATATGTTTGTATGTCAAAAATTAATATACAAATGACAAATTTATAGAAGAAAAGAACAGTGTTTTATTGAATAAACTCGTCAGAAAAACTTCTTTAGCTTAATTATATTCACTAGTGATCAAGCTTTTACATATTTATTAAGATTATTGTTGTTAGGTTATTCACGATACTATTTAATTTTAATTTCATGACTTGCTTAAGTTCTGTGCACGTGTCGAGTTATTTTTTCTTTTTTGTTTCCTATTTTTCTTAAAGCTGTGTTTTCATTTCATTAAAATATGAAAATAATATTTTATCAGAAAATATGTCGTCATATCTTGAGGCAAAAGAAGGATTTGTTTCCTTTTAAAATAGTGTTTGCGTCTAAACTTTATAACTTTGGTTTAACTTCAAAATAGTGTTTGCGTCTAAACTTTATAACTTTGTAATGTTTTGTAAATTAAACAGCTCCTAACTGTAGTAATGATTGAAAAGAATAAAAGTCCAAAAAATGTAATATGACAGTAATAAGAGTAAAAATGCACAATACTAAGAAAAGAAAAACATATATAGTAAGTAAATAGGAGCAGAAGGGTAATTTATTAGAAGTTCATAAGTCAGAACTCTGATGCATGCCACCTCCCATTTATATCAGCAACGGGAGTCAGAGGTCAAGCCATGATGACACACTTTTACAAGTTTTTTAATGTTAATGCCACAATTTTTCCCATAACCATAGTTGAAAATTTCACTATCTTTATTTGGGTGAGTAGAAACCTTAATCTACAATTTGTGATAAAAAGGGAAAAAAATGTTCTAAAACGTTTATAGTTTTTTTTTTTTTCTTCTAAACATCCAGCTGAATCACAATCACACACAGTATAGTGTCTTGTTTTAGTCAGTGTATGGTGACATTATTTGGTTACAAGAGAGGGGTTAATGGATGAGCTTTGCTATAATTATGTTTTGAAATTTTTCTTAATCTCTTCAAAGTTTAAAGGAGAACAGAAACATGAAGCAATGACCTTTTAAGAAAAAGTTCTAAAACACATTGCCTAAATATAAACATGCATTATTTTTTACGTCATACTATAATAAAACGTTAATCAGCAATATTTTAATTGGCCGCACCACGACGATATCGTTTTCCAAAGCACGTAATTTGAGTAGTGGTAAACAATTTCTATTTAAAGCACTGGTAGTCCCAAGTGTTTTTAGTCAATGCTGTACCTGTACTATTCTAGTACCCTTTGACGAATAATTATACATACACTTCATGTAATTATTTTAATAGGTATATTTTTAATACACACTTTAATTATTTATTTATATATACATATTATATAACTAAACTAAATTATTATAATTATCCAACTTTTTAAATTTATAATTATTATAAATTGACATATCTCGTCATGTTATGTGTATTTTTGTAACAAACAATGAAGAAGATGCTTTGATTCATACACCGTTTTATACTCTCATTGGACAGTAGTTTCTGGGATTACGCTAAAATATATTTTTAAAATTATTTAAATTTGATTTAAATTTTCCTTTTGAGATATGATTTTTTAACAATTTAAGTAGTAAAATTTTACCAATTAAATCGATCTACCTAAAAGTGAGGTAACCTATAACTCTGTACAAAACCAAAAAGCACCACAAGCTTTCTAAAAACCGCATAAAATAATTTTAAAGACAAAAATAGCGTGTTGTTCACTCAGTTCATTTATATTTGACTCCTTAACGCAACGGCACCGAAATCTCTTTAAACAACAGAACAATTTTCAATTGCCACCATTAAACAAATACTATGAATCCTATTGTTAACCCTTATATTATTAAATATACAAAACACAAGTAGATCTGAAGCCAAAAAATTGAAAAAAATAGATAGTTTCCGAAATTGAAGAGCAACACGCAGCAACAACCAGATAACCTAATGTTTTCTCCCATACTTATTGTTAACGTTAACAAGACATTGTTTGGCTAAGATTGTTCTTGAATGGTGTGATGTGGTGAACACTAAACATGCGTAATGTTTCTTGTGAAGAGGGTAAGAAGAGGTGGGAGAGGGTGGGCATGCCCATTTCTCGTGTTCAATTCACAGGTTCAGGGAAAATTAAACGTAAATTCGTGACAACTTTTAATTTACTACATCATATATATGCTTTGGATTTTAATTCATGGTCATGTAGTTTGCTGGGATAACACTATGGTAATGTAACAAAATAACGATTAGTCACAAAGGATAATTAAAGCAAAATTAACTCAATTAAACTTAATTGAATTAGTTTAAAGTTAGGGAAATTGCAATGCACCATATAGTAGATCACCCCTAATTCTAATAGTCGTGTCATAGAAAACGAAACAAACAAAATTCACATTTACAGAAGCCCGACATACTTTACATCTTAGTTCTAAATTCCGACATGTTTTCAAGTTCCAAGCTTTTGTCACCACTTCACATTTCCTTTCAGTAATTTCTTTGTTTCTTTTGACACTTCTGTCTGGTAAACCTTGAAATATCCAAAAGTGTCTTTCCTTTCTCATCAAAACCCTCTCCCTTGCTTCATGGTTGACTCCTTTGCTAACATATGATACCAGACATTTATTTTTCTAATTAAATTTAAGTAGTTTATAAATTAAATACTTTTAATTTATTTTTCTAAAAATTTATTTTATTGAATATTATTCGTTTAAATACATTTTTTTTATTTTATCTTCAATAAGATGAACTTGTTATTTTTTGTGTCTTTTGACTTGATTGATTAACTCTTCTCTCTCTAATTTAAGTTAGTTGACTGTCGAGTTGAAAAAAAAAATTGAAAAGAGAAAGTGGATGAGTTAGAGATAAGAAGATGCAAGTAGTAATTATATATAATTAGAAAAATAATATTTTAAATACTCAATGAAATAGTTACAACTCAATTAAGTCTTTATAAAAAATATAATTTTTTTTTTCTAAACAAGCGAGAAAGGCCTCTAACTACAAAACTAAAATGAAAACAAATAAGACTTGTTAGCTTAAAGATATAACAATAAATAAAAACAAAATATCTTTAAATCAACTCCGATTATGATTACCAAAATTGGTTGGTAGACGTGTTTGAATTGTACTAGTGATCGAATATTAGAATACTAAGAATGTTATTCTGCCAATAGAAATGTATTATAAAATTTAAAATTTTTGAAACTTTGCAAAATCTAAAACCATATTTTTTTTTAATTTTCTGACAATAAAAATATATTATAAAAATTAAAATTTTGGGAAACCTGCAAAATCTAAAACCATATTTTATTTTCTAAAATATATTCTGAAAACTATTTTTCAAGAAAGGTATTTTTGTGAAAAAGAAAACCAAAACCCAAATTTAAAAAAAAAATACCCATTTTCTTCTTTTTGTTTTATAATTCTTTCAAACTTCAAAATATTTATCGTCATCTTTATTGGTGTCCTTACCTGCGAATTCTTGCTTCCAATATTGAATTTAGCAAAGAATATTGCTGGAAGTGAAAGTTTTGTAGGTATTGAATTTAATTAAATCTTTTTGGTATTTTTTTTCAAAGGATTTGAGCAATTGTGGAAGTCACATTAATTTTCAAGTTATTTTTAGATTAGGTAATCAAGAAGTCTCTCAAATTTAGCAATCCGAGACATAATTTTATCTTCAATGAATTTAAGACTCATAAAGTCCAGATGAGTCAGTTAGACTGCATTTCATTGCAAATTGCACAATTCAGGAATAATTTACCTTCCTTTCTTTACTATCTTCAGTTCATCACAAAGTCAAAAAATAAATATCCACTCTACACTTTAAGCATCACCACCAAACACCACAACAAATGTAAAGTGTGTAAAAATATTCAAAGAAGTGACAACAATACATCAACAAAACCAAAAATCCCCTTTGCTGTCATTTAATACTATAAGAACAAACTTAGAATTTTAAATTTCGTGATGGTGCATATGGATGCAGAAAGAAATGACTATACTTAGAATTCCAGACTTCCAACTCTCTTTCACAGACATCAAGCCCAAAACAATATTAGGGTGATTTTTCTCACTATATCCATCACTTTGGGCTCGAGTAACATCCTTATGAACTTCTTTTTTACGTAAGCACCTTGATGAACTGGGTAGGCATCTAACATTGATGTTTGTTGGGATTAATGATGAAAATAGATATGTTAAAACATATGTAATTTTGTTGAAAAAGGTTTGATTAATTTTACGAAAGTCATGTGAAAAAAATTAACCTTTATTTAGATATAGTGAAATTATTATAAAATAATGAATAATATTATTTGAGTTATACAAAAAAATTGCTTTTATCTATTAAGTTGGTACAAGAGACACGAAATGTGATTGAAAAGGTTATTGGGTTAGATAAAAGGTATTTATCTACCAAAACATTTAAAATAATGCCAAATCAAACTATTATATTACATCAAGCGTAACTTTCAGGGAAAAAAAGAGACACTGTTTCCATACAGGAATAAAAAAGTCATCTGAACATTAAAAATTAATGTAGTTGGAGTAAATATTTCAATAGTCGAAACTCCGACAACATCCCAAGTTGAGTTGGTAAATACCTGTGTTAGATCAAGACAGCAAAGGTTATCAATAAACTGACAAAATCCATCTTTGTTCAGATGAAACTGTGCAGTTCTAACCCTAAATTTTTTACAGAAACATTTGTAAAGGGAGAATCTTTCTTCCACTTGCTCTTGCTGTTTTACTCATTTTCTCCTTAGATGATTGGTTCCACCAAATTCGTAGTAACATCTACAGAAAAATCTCTCATACAACTCTTATCTAACATTGCTATCCTATAACTAACAAAATTACTCAGCAAAGACCACTGATATAAATCACGATAACCAGCTACAAGAACCACCGTTTCACCAGCAGTCTTTACACGAGCACTGGCCACCGGAGAAACAATGAAATCCAGAAGAATCTCTCAGAAATATATCTCTTTTCGTGACAATTGATGCATGTTTTAAAAATGTATGGCAGTCCCCACAAAGAAGGATGTTCTTTACAATCCGAACGGGCTTTCCAGGCTTGGTCGTCAGTATCCCATAAGTTGCTGCCAGTTTAGCACTGTGATGGAATAGAAAAATTTCCTTGTGATGCTCCTCTACTTCATGGAGAACAAAGCTTGTGTCAGGTTCATATCCAGCTTTTAGGCACTCCAAGATCAGAATTTCCAAACCACTGTATATGTCTTTCTCCTGAGGATGTGATCTATCTCTCGGATAAAATGTATGTATTTTCTTCTCAGAAATGATCCAACTTTGAGCTGGGTGTTTGCGAATCCCCTTTTGTCTCATCTCGTCCCTGACCATTTCAGAGCGGTCCCATCTCCCAGAAGCAGAATACAGATTTGAAACAAGTACAAACGTTGAAGGATCTTTAGGTTCAACGGAAAGAATATTCTGAGCAGCCCATCTTCCAATCATATCATTCTGATGCTGTTTGCAAGCATCAAGCAAAGCGCGCCAAACAAGAGCAGAAGGCTGGAAAGGCATTTTATTGATAGTTTGTAGTGCTTCTTGCAGAAAACCCCAGTGACCCAAAACACTGATGAAGGAAGCATAATGCATGGATGTGGGCTCAATTTGATAAACAGTTCTCATCGAGTTAAACAAACTACGACAATCATCAACCAAATTTGAGTTAGTTTGCCTGTAAGCTGAAATTATCAAAACAAATGTAACTTGGTCAGGCTTTATGTTCTTCTCCTGCATTTCCACCCATACTTCCAATGCTCTGTCCCCCTGTCTGTGCATAAGATTTCCCGAGATCAAAGTATTCCACGTAACTATATCTGTACAAGCCATATCATGAAGTACCTTCATCGCATCGTCCACGTTCCCACACTTAAAATACATGCTAAGAAGTGCATTTCCGACTTCCAAATTAGATCCCAAGCCACATTTAACAACATAACCGTGAATTTGCTCACCCATATCTTGATGGCCAACAGTTCCACAAAGACCAAGCATCGAAGTCACCGCAACTTCATCCATAATCACCTTTTCGTTAGATCGACCAACGTGGAAAAGAGAAATAGCCTCCTCTGGGTGCCCGTTTCGAGCATAGCCACATATCATGGCTGTCCAAGGCACAGAGCTAAACTGCTCCACCTCCCATCTCAGAAACATCTTCTCCGCATCTACCATCCTCCCACACCTCGTGTACATGTCAAGCAAAGCCGCTTCAATACAGACATTTGATCCAAACCCAAACTTCACCGCAAACCCATGAACCTGCTTGCTGACCCCGGGATCACCAAGTAGTCCACAAGCATTTACTCCACTAGTCAAACTAAAATCCGTCAACTCCAAACCCTCCTCCACCATTTTGACGAACAACTTCAGCGCCTCTAAACCTTCCTCGTTTTGACAAAACCCAGACAAGACGGCGTTATAAGACACAGAATTCTTCTCGGGCATTTCATCAAACACCTTCAGAGCCAAATCCACCAACCCAAACTCCATATACACGGTCACCATCTGAGTCCAAGTTATAACATCCCTAACTTTCATCTCCTCAAACAACCACTCCACATCCTCAAGGGTTCCAAACTTGGTGTAAAACCCAGTGAGTCCATTCCCAACGTTCAAACTAGTTTCCAACCCTAATTTAACAGCGTGCGCGTGAACTTGCTGACCTTCCACCAACGACGCACACGCAGACAAAAGTATCGACAAGGTGAAATCATCGACTCGAAACGCATCCGTCGTCTGCATGTCATGGAATAACCGAAACGCAGTGTCGTACATGAATTCCTGCACCGCGGCAGAGATAATAGTGTTCCACGACGCAACGTCCCTATGCGGTGTTTGGTTGAAGAGTTTAAGCGCAACGTGGAAAGGGGCGTGTTTGGCGTAGAGAGAGACGAGGGCGTTTGCGACGAAGGTGGAATCGAAATGGGCCGTTTTGAGAGCGGCAGCGTGGACCTGGAGGCCCAATTGGAAGTGGAGGATTCGTGTGCAGGCAGTTAAAACGGCGACGTATGTGTACGCGTTGGGGATGAGGTGGGAGCGCGTCATGCGGAGGAAGAGCTTGAGAGCATGGCGCTCGCGGTGGGGCCACTTGGATAGGGCGGAGATGAGGGCGGTGTACGAGACGGCGTTGGGGGAAGGGAGGGAGAGGAAGAGACGGAGCGCGTGAGGGAAGAGGCGGAGTTTGAGGTAAGCGGAGATGAGGGCGTTGAAAAGGCGCGTGTCGTGTTCGTCGAGTTTAAGCAGCATGGCGTGGACGGTCTTGACGAGTCGGGTGTCGGCAGCGCGGGAGGAGACGTGGAGCGCGTGGATGAGGGAGTGGGAGTCCGGTGGTAGGTAGTGTGCGGCATGGCGGAGGTTGCGGCGGAAAGAGAGGGAAAGAGGTTTGGAGGGGAACGGAAGAAGCCTTGAAGGATTTGCAACGGAGGCTTGGGTGCCACCTATCACCACCGGTAGCAATACCATATCCTGTGTTGCAACTGCAATTTCCACTCTCCATTCTTCGCGCGTAAACACACACCCTGTCATATATTTACACACACGCACACTCAACTATTAAGCTTGCATTTTTTTTAATTATATTTTTTTATACAAAATATTATTCTTCACAAATCAGAAAATAAAAAAATAAAAAGAAAATCAGCGGTCAACTTTTGTGACGATAAAACTTAAAACATACTTCTTGTTCGGTTTTGTTTTTCGACACCGAAATTAACTTAAAAATAAAGGGAAGAAAGAAGAGGGCGATGGAGAAGGGGAAGAAAGGGAATTGAGAATCGAGGTTGAGCTCTATTAGTGATTTCCATGGACGCACCTCGTAAGCAGCAGGTAGGTACTCACTCACTCTTCTTACATGCAATCGATCAATCTCGCTCCTTAATTTCTCATGAATAGAGCGCTCGATTTGCCTCCGCGATCAATTATTCGAGTAATTCAATGTTGATCATTACTCGGTGTTCTGATTATGGAGGTTGTTGTTAATTTTCGCCGTTAAGGTATCGTTGAGAGGAGCAAGTGCGAAGGAGATAACGCGAGACGCCCTTCTTCAGAAGGTCTCTCAGGAAAGAGAACTTCGCAATTATGCAAAACGAGCTGCTGCCGCTGCTCTCTTCATTCAGGTTCTTTCCATTTCTCTCATTTTAAAAGTTACCACACCACTTGGGCGCGGGAATACTGTAAATTCTAAAAATTATGTGGCACTGCAAACTTACGGCATGTATAAAATTAATTTATAATTGAGCTCGTGGACAAATTTACCTTCATTAGTGGTTTCAAATTCGAAACCTAGGTAGTCAATGATATTAAATATTCGGAGGGAGAATGGTCTTTATCTCTTTGAAACAAGATTGTCTTATGCTGAGGATACATTTGACTTATACAAAAATCGTGTTAAATTAGTATAAATAAAAATGTTATACAAAGAGAGAGAATTCGTGTTTTAAACGAGTATGGATCATTGTAGAAATAATAAAATGCTGAAATTTATCTAATTGTTATTGTACTAAATTTTATAGCGATGTGAAATTATAAAAAAACAACTAGAAGTAATCAAAGTGTTAATGTAGTGTCTGACACTGGTTTGCCACATTATGACTACGAGTTTACGAGAAGAGAAAATTGAGAGAGAGAAGAAAACTCTGGTTGAGAAAAAAAAAAAAGAATCTGTAAAACTATTATTCTTCTCTTTTTGACATAGCTGTGGTTTCTCATATTTGTAGATGACCGAGCCTTAGCTGTAAGTTAGAAATCTGGTAAAGGAGTAAAAATAATTAGTTGTATAGCAACTGTATGTAACAACTGTCTTTCACAACGGAAAACTCTTAGGAAAGTAAGTATAGGGAGGAATGATAGAATCTTAGTGATATACTCTATTACAACATGCCTACCATTTAGAAGTTTCCATTTTTCTTAATGAGCCTTGGTCCAGTGGAAAAATTGTAGCTTGATGTGATCTCCTGGCCATGAGTTCTGGTTGTGGAAACACCCTATATGCTCACAACTCGTGTACATCTTACTTTCCCTAGACTTCAGAATGGAGTCAGTGTTGGGACTTCCCTTTTATGCCAATTTTTTTGTTTGTGAGCTGTTATTCATTAAGTGTCATTTCTTGACTGCTTATAGAAGCAATGGGTTACGTACGAAGTGAAATGCAATATTTAATGTCCAAGTTTTCTTAGGATATTTTACTTGATGCTCTTAACTATGCTTGGTATTATTTTGTTCAATACATGAAGCTGATGAACTTAGAAATCATTGAAAACAAAACATTGTATACTTGAGGCATACTTTGTTATAAACACAACAATAGAAAGTTGGAACTGCAATTTGTTAGTACATTATAATTTTCAGTTGTGCCTTCTGTTTGTATAAAAATGGAGAAATAACGGCTATTTTTTAATGTTAATAGAGAGTATGGAGGCGCTTCAAGGTCACAAAGACAGTTTCTCTGCAACTTCAGCAAGAGTGGGAGATAGCAGTGAGTCATTATACTGGTGTGATGACAGCAAATTGGATTTCAAACAATTTGTTGAGACCATTTCTGTTCTTCATTACCTGTATCTCCACTCAGCATCAAAAGGTCCACTGCAAGAGAATAGATTCTATGAAACTGTGCTTTACAATCGTACTGGAAAGCCTGAAATCTTCTGGTATATCGTCTTATTTGGATGTTATTTTATTGGATTTGAAGTCCACTTTCCAATTATACAAGTCAATTTATTTTAATTACATGACAAAATAACGAATGCCAAGATACCTTTTGTTGCGCTGTTGTTCTTAGTTTTGAGAGTTCAAAAGAGCTGTCCCCCCACCCTCATTACTCCCCCTTTTTCCTTTTGTTTAACATACTTAATGCATTGCTAATGGGTCTATTTTTGTCTTTGGTTAGATTCAAAGCTGAACTTTTGCTTTCTGGCAATTGGTACAACTGAAGAAAGAAGAATTTGGAGATACCAGGCACGCAAGCTGACTTCTCTTAGTTTTCTTATTCTTTCAGAGTTCAGTGAATGCCCTTCGGGGGCCCAAGATATTACTATTGTTACATCTCTATCTATGCGTGTTCTTGTAATGTTAACCGATCTGAAAGGATGGAAAGGAATTACAAATTACAACCACTTTGATGCAGATTTGGCAGTGAAAGATTTAATTCAGTTCATGGGCAGTGATAAAAGTGGTTGTTATGTATCTATTGGCAGATATATTAGTGCATTAGAGAATCATTCTTCTCAGTCAAAGACCATCACCCAGGCAGATGAAAAATTTTTCATTACTGCAAGTGCAATAACTTTAGCTGTACGGCCTTTTTATCTGACAAACTATGGTGCAGAAGCGCATCATACACTGGATTTCAACCATGCTGCTGAGCAGTATATTGTTTATCTGCTGACTATACCTTGGCTAGTGCAACATCTCCCCCTGGTTCTTCTACCAGCTTTAAAGCACAAATCTATTTTGTTTCCATGCTTCCAGACTCTATTGGTAAGCAGCATTAAAGTAGAACAATTTAGCCTGCTAAATTATTAGTCTGCTCTTTTATTTCAGCGACAACTTGATCTCTTTATTTGTTCTTTATTCTCTTCTTCTTCTAATTATTTTTCAGTATTTCTGTGCAGTAATATATAGATACAATATTTCTAACTGGAAACACTATACTTTTGTATAAATGTGAAAAAATAATAGTTGAAAGGTGAAATTTTCACCCTTAATTATCAAATAAATTATATTTTTTGCCTAAAGCATATGTTGTATTATTGACGGTGAAGAAAAAATCTCGATGATATATATTTAGATGCTGCTTTCCTGTGACAGATGGAATTAAAAATAACGAGCCTTAATTTATTAGATTTTGAACTTTATTCTTGAATATGCCTTCCATTAGCTTTCAACTGAAGTCAATAAGATCATATGATTTCATATTCTATGATTTAGGATTTAAACATATCAGAACTGATCAAACTCTGACAGGCAATGACAGATTTTGAAAGAGAAAGTTTTGATGGAGATGTCAGAGTTCATCAAATCAGAGATTCCTGTCTCTTTCAAGGTTATTCCACCAGTTGGTTGGGCCCTCGCTAACATTATCTGCTTAGCAACAGTGAATGAGAATGAATCCTTCAATCAAGGTTTGGACCATGGATTGTATGTCCATGTTGTTATTACTCTATCAGAGGCTCTGCTGGCATGTCTTGATAATATTGGATGGGTCAGAAAGAAAAGGAAAGCCCTTCAAACTGACGATGAAAGTTCAACACAGCCAGTTGATGCAGTTCAGCATGAGGGTGAAGCAACCAATGAATCCTTAATATTGTCGTACATGGATCAATTTAGGCCTCTTTGTCAGCAGTGGCATCTCAAAATACTTTTGGCATCAATTGATAGAGATTCCAATAACAAGGCTGCGACTGTGCTCTCAAGTAGCCCGGAATGTCTGGGGAGCCTAGAATTGTGTGATATTGCACTTTTTTATTCTAACGTACTTAGAATATTTTCAGTCTTGAGTCCAATTCGTGGCTCATTATCAGTTCTCAACATGCTATCATTCACTCCTGGATTTCTTGTGAGATTGTGGGGCGTACTGGAGGGTTCCTTTTTTTCTGGAGACAAACATAATTCTGATAATTACACAAGTGAAAACAGCAAACATAAAGTCTTTGAGAAGACACAAAAACAAGTCAGTAAAGATGGGTCTAATAAGTGGGTCAATGTACTTCATAAATTTACCGGTAAGTCACGAGCAGCAACAGATTGCACTGATTTTATTGACAGTCACACTGAGCCCAGCAGAGTGAATGAGGATTCATCAGATATATGGGACATAGAACCTATGAGGAATGGGCCACAAGGCATTCCAAAGGATAAGTTTGCTATGCTTCATCTTTTCTGTGCGACCTATTCTCACCTGCTTTTAGTTCTTGATGACATAGAGTTCTATGAGAAACAGGTACTGATCTGTTGCTCCTTGTCCCCGTCCTTCTAGTATCAATTAATTCACATTTTCAAACTAACTTTTAGCAATATAATGTTTCTAGGTTCCATTCAAATTAGAGCAGCAAAGAAGAATAGCGTCTATGCTCAATACCTTGGTTTACAATGGCTTGTCCCATGTTGGCGGTCATCATAATAAGCCCCTAATGGATTGTGCTGTCAGATGCTTACATTTACTGTATGAAAGGGATTGCAGACACCCATTTTGTCCTCCTGCTTTGTGGCTTTCTCCTGCAAGGAAAAGCCGGCCACCAATTGCTGTTGCTGCCAGAACACATGAAGTTGTAGCAGCCAACCTGAGATATGATGATTCATCAGCTTCACTGAGTGTTGGTTCTGTTGTCACTATTGTTCCTCACGTTTTCCCTTTTGAGGAGAGGTAACTAATTCCTTAAGAAGACTGGTAAATGTTTTATCTAATTATGCTATTCTGTTCTTCATATCTTAACAGTTGTTGCATTCAATTGATTCCTTTGAAGGATAAGATATAAGCAAAGAGCTAGATGATTTGTGTTGCAGCCAAAATGAGTTGATTTATTAAATTTTATCATGTGAGCAGAAATTACAAGTTACTTAAAAAGATAATCTTAATTTGGTTGTCTAGTCACCCAGCTTGTGTAAACTAAATTAACTTTTCAAGATATATTCATATATTATTTTTTGTTCGCTCAACTGCTGGCTGATTAAATGAAAAATCTTTAAACCTAGTACACCGTTGAAGATTATTGATAATATCTCTTTATCTTTCAAACTATCTTAAATTTGATATGCTCATGAAAATCATTGGAAATAATATTACTCATTTATATTATGAAATAGTGAATATTTTATTACATGAGTGGTTGTATTTATTTATCAATTATACACTATATGATAAGCATTTGAAAGATATATTCAAAGAAAATAAATTGGAAAAGTAGAGTAACTGAGTTCAGATGGGATATTTGATTGCAACTTGTCATAAAAATCATGTCATTTGTTGGGTGTAAGACATTATATGGTCTACTATAAATTATAGAAAGAACTCAAACATCTATTTTATCACTGCAATAGAGTTGAGATGTTTCGGGAATTCATCAAGATGGATAAAGCATCTCGAAAAATGGCTGGTGAAATTTCTGAACCTGGTTCACGGGCCATTGAGATAGTAGTACGACGAGGTCATATTGTTGAAGATGGATTTCGGCAATTAAATTCCCTTGGGTCAAGGTTGAAGTCATCCATTCATGTATCATTTGTTAGTGAATGTGGTCTTCTTGAGGCTGGCCTGGACTATGGTGGATTATCTAAAGAGTTTCTGACTGACTTGTCAAAAGCAGCATTTGCTCCTGAGTAAGTTTGACAAACTATTCCAAACTTTCTTGATTTTATTTCTTGGTTATTGCCTCTTTAAGGATTGACTTCATAAAAAACTGACACCTCTTCCTTTTGTCTTAGATATGGTCTCTTTTCCCAAACCTCAACTTCAGACAGACTTCTAATTCCAACTGCATCTGCCAGATATTTGGAGAATGGTCTTCAGATGATTGAATTCCTTGGAAGAGTAGTTGGTAAAGCTCTATATGAAGGGATATTACTCGATTACTCTTTCTCCCATGTTTTTGTACAAAAGCTTTTGGGACGATATAGTTTTCTTGATGAATTATCAACACTTGATCCAGAGCTATACAGGAATCTTATGTATGTCAAGGTAAACCATGAGAAAAATCTATGCTTCATTCTTCTAAATATTTTGTCAAAACCAATCAGGATTCAGGACGTTCAAAACGATTCATTGGTTTATATTAGGATCCATGTTTTCTGAATTTGAACTTGGTTTGGTGATGGCTTCACCCCTACGATTTTTCTTCTTCTGTAGACAAACCAGGTCCATTTGCAATCCTACTAAAAGCATAAATAATATTGTATGTGAATATTGATCAAAGAGTCCGTGTCTTTTGCTGTGTAGGTGTGGTAACTGGATGTTATATAACTCTACAGTAAAAGTATTATTCATGACATCCTTAAAACTTCAGTCATGTTCTTCATTCTGTATTTAATTGTATCATTGTTTTTAAAATTTAGAAATTGAGTTTGTTTGACTTTGGTGGATACTGTGTATACGTGTTCTGGCATTTTACCATTGTACTGGAAGGTTCACATTCTCATTCATGCAGAATTATGACGGTGATGTCACGGAGCTCTGTCTTGATTTCACAGTTACTGAAGAATCATTGGGCAAAAGGTATGTGGTTGAACTTAAGTCTGGTGGCAAAGATATTTCTGTGACGAATGAGAACAAGATGCAGTACATGCATGCAATGGCTGACTACAAACTCAACCAACAGGTTTTTCCATCATTTACTGTAGTGTAATGAAGGTTATTCACTTCTGTAGACTCTGTTATATCATGGGTATATATTTGACAATGTTGAAATTGCAGATGTTGCCCTTTTCAAATGCATTTTATAGAGGGTTAACTGATCTTATATCTCCATCCTGGTTGAAGTTATTCAATGCTAGTGAATTTAATCAGGTATCTTCTTTTTCTCACTGTGAATCAGTTCATTTTACCAGCAAGGTTTCTTAGATATACAGGAATGCAGTTGCTTTCAGGTGGCAATTATGATATTGATGTTGATGATTTGAAGAATAACACTCGATACACTGGTGGTTATAATGAGGGAAGCCGGACAATCAAGATTTTTTGGGAGGTATTGTGGCTCGATAAGATTTTTTTTTTTATAGATGTGATCATTGAGATATATAATAAAATTCAACGGTTGGATTGATTAAATTTGTATTCTATAGAATGTTACAAGTGTAATTTGACTGAGTTTTACACCTTGTCTACATGGATCCTAACCCAAATATGTTCAGTTCTCATGAAATAATTGTCCAGTTGTTTTTTTATTAAAACTGTCCATGCATTACAAATTATATAAGCTGATGATATTGCTTCTGCTTTATTTAACATTATCAAATCCAATTTTTTGCATGGTGATCATATAACTAATACCTGGAAAATTTTGCAGATTTTTTTTTTTTTTTTTCTGCTGATTTTGCTTGTAAGGAAGAATTAATGATTAGATGTGAAAAATTTGTGTCCTTAATTATATTATTTCAGTAAATTTGGGTAATTGGACTTGACGTGGTAATAATTCCATTCCACGGATGGCGCTGTCAAAAATAATTAAGGGACTTTAGTGCATTAGTTTTTCCTTCGAGAAGAGGGTTAAGCTACTGAAAACTTAACAGGAAAAGATAATTTTATTTTCCATTTCAAAGCAAACAATCAAATTGTTCTTCTAGAATTCAAACAGGTCAGATACATTCAATGGTACAATCACTGCGTTGCTATGAGATGTTTGACAAGAGTCAAAGTTATTTCTTTATATTTTCTGATGTTTAAGATCGGTAGGTTATAGATAAGGTAAATCCTACAAAGTTAAAGTATCAGGGTCTTCCATTCCTCTGTCCCTCTCTTAGAAAGGGCTATGGGTTCCATTGTTTTGGTTGAATTGGATTGAATTACAGATCCTCTCTCTTTCTCTTTGACCCATGGACAAATTTGCTACTTTCTGGATTTTGTACATGTTGATTACCAAATGGGACATTTGACCATTTTTCTCAGCCTCATGAATTATATTTAGTATTTTATTCATACTATTTGTGCAGATGCCAATTTTAAGTTATCTTTATTCATTTTCTGCTTTCTGCCAATTGTGTACAGGTAATTAAAGGCTTTGAACCTGAAGAGCGTTGTATGCTTCTTAAATTTGTCACTAGTTGTTCTCGTGCTCCGTTACTTGGGTTTAAATACTTGCAGCCACCACTAACCATCCACAAGGTATGTTCTTAATCTTTTATGTTTGATGGGCATTCAAAATCATTTATACTAACTCCTCTCTGTTCCCACTCTGCTCTGTTCTTTAATGATTAAGATATGTTTGAATTTTTTCTGTTGCTCACGCAGAGTATATTAAGCACAACAATTGAATTTGGAAGCAAAACATCTTGAACTCTTCTAATCAGCTTTCGATTAGATATTTAGTTCTTTAAGTGTTTGCTATGAGATACTCAAGCCTGCTTCTTGTACCAACCGCCTTTGTTTTCTAGGATTTCTGTTGTTCTCTTTCCCTCCTATGCAACATCAAGATCCAGTTGTTAGAAGAATCCATAAAAAATTATGCATTTTTTTAATGATAAATCGTCTTGATTTCATTGATTAGCTAGCACTCATGTATATTTGTTTACTCAGGTTGCTTGTGATGTTCCTCTTTGGGCAACATTTGGAGGACAAGATGTAGATCGGCTTCCATCAGCTTCAACCTGCTACAATACTCTTAAGGTACTACTAACATAATATAGTAACAGCGAAACACATTCCTAACTTTGCGCATAGGAGACATTTAGCAAGATAGACTCCTACATTCCCAAGGTTTTTTAATTTAAATCCGAGTAAGGAGGGAGATCCTTGACACGACAGTAAAGTTTTGCCTTGGTTACTTGTTGATTCCAAAAACAGCTTTGCTTGTGCAATGGGGAAGGGCCACATATAATTAATTACCCTCCCTCGGTACATTTGCGAAGTGAGGAGCCCCCAGCACAGGGGTTTGTAAGTTTTATGAATAATGTATTTGGGATTTGGGATGAGGTACATGAAAGTCAAAATCTTCTTGTTGTTTATGAGTATGAAATCACAATCTTGAGTTTTTCATAATCTCATTTCAAAATATCATATAAATAGGTCTCTTAATAATAAGTATGGACATTTGGATGTCCACTAACCAACCAAGCCCATTTAGTGATGGAGTCACTTAAGACACTTAAGACAAAATTGTTGCCATTTTCAGGTAATCTCTTGTCAATTTGTTATAATTCTGAATTATTTATGCTTTTATTTTCCACTTCTCAATGATTACAGCTTCCAACATACAAACGTCCGGGCACCTTGAGAGCAAAGCTTCTATATGCTATCAGTTCAAATGCCGGATTTGAACTTTCTTGATCTGCGTCAGGTGGTCAGTCTTTTTATGTTGTATCTAACGAAGTCGTACCCATTTCTGTTGCACCTACTTTGATAAGTTGTGGCAAGATCAGGGCATGTTTATGTGTTTCTGTTCACCTGTCCTTTATTGTTAGTCTTTTTGGTTGTGCCCTTTTTTTATTAAGGATATGAAACAAAGTTCTTATGTCTTTATTTCATTCAATGAAAAGCCAATGGAAGCTAGGAGGTAATATCGGTGTCAAACAAGTTTCTTAAGGAACTAACATTCATTTTAAAGACCAATTTAGAAACAAGCCAAATGAGAGATGGTTATTTTCTACAATAATGTCATTTGGATTCCGGATTACCAGTTTGAGTTGTGTGAGTCTGAAAATCATACACAAATTGGGGAGAATTAATTTATAGATACTCAAATGCCTTAGATGGTCTTGTTAATTCCATGCAATCTTTTGCAGTTTAATTCATGTTCAAGGAATTTGAGAGCTGTCAATTGAATAGTTGTTCATGTCACTTCTTGTGTGTCCGTTTTTCTGGCACATGCCATTGTTGGTGAACTGGTGAACACATCCCAAAGAGGCTAGTATGTATCAATTACCAAAGATGCTGTTTCAGTTTTTGTTAAAGAAAAAGGCGTCCTGATTTGGTCTGGAAAGATTCGGTTGCTTCCAGAGATTTAATAATGATAAGATTTGGCGCAACACAGCCAGTTGGTGCTGATACTCCAATCTTCCATTATCCCCCTGCAAGGAGGTTCTTGTATGTACGGAAACGCTGTTATTAGAATCAGATGTTTAAGTGAGAGTAATGATAATCATGCAATCAAAGTATATAGTTATAAGTTTTTTATGACTAAAATAACCTATTTAAGCTTCAATTAATGTTTAGAGCATGGATGGTTTTTTAATTATGTTTATTAACTTAGAAGAAATATACATTGAAGAGATGTTTTGAGTATATTCAGTTTCTTTTAACTGAAGTTTTTAGTGCCTTTAAATTGAATCTTGTTCGAAGAAGTGTTTCATATTTACATTTAGCAACCTTACATATCAAGAATAAATTTTAATGATAAAAAGTTTATTATTCTATAATACTTGGTCAGAAAGGAAAATTTTCCTCAAGTCATGCTTTGTTTGAAATTAAACATCTTTATTTTGCATGACTTGCTCTTACGTTTTGGATTTAGTTAGTTTTGATGACAGAATGGAAGGGATAGTTTGAGAACAGAACTGAGAACTCATATCATATTTAAGACATATGGAAGATGTAAGTGATAAATTGTGATTAATGATAAATCAAATTTCGGTTCTTATAATTAAAAAAATTATACTTTATTGCAGAATTTATGTCTACCTTATTCCATTATAAGGAAAGGTCATCTACATTTCAGGTTACATCCCCCTAACAAACCATAAATCTATATTCTACTTACTTCTTATTATAATACTATTTTTCACTAGTAATTAACTTTTATTAGTGTTGATTTTAATTTTTACTATAAACATAATTATTTCTCACAAATATAATAAAATTTATAAAGAAAATCTAAATTACATTAGCTTCCTTAAGATTATATAATTTCTTTGTTCTTTAAGCATATTTGTTCTCACATGTCATGACTAGGCTTCCTCTAACATAACATAATAGCAAGATGACAAATTATTGAAACATCTTATGAAAATTTCTTCGGTTCACATTATTGAATAGACAAAACAACAATATTTGCACAACTAAAAATGTATTTCTATTATTTTTTTCCTTTCTTTTGTTGGTAATTTCTTTTTGATTTATTTCTCTTTTTTTCTATATATTTTTTTTAATTTCCTTCTCCCTCAAATTTTTTCTTTTTTATTTCCTTGTCTTTTATTTCTTTTTCTCTCAACTCCTCTTTTGTTTCTTTTTCTTTGAACTTCTCTTTTGTTCCCCTTTTCTCTTAACCCACCTCTTTTATTTCTTTTTCTTTTGAAATTTTATTTTTTACTATCTCTTTATTTTTCTTTTTCTCCATTTCTCTCTCATCACAATTACAACAAGTCTTTATTCATTAAACATTATTTCTTTATCTCCATATCTTTGTTCTTTGTTTTTTTTTTTTTTTTTCCTTTTTTTTTTTTTAAAATTTTTTTTTTATTTTTT
>Ga0209489_103979_pt1 | contig 27959 bp, 15 predicted proteins | sample SiratrowhiteBW_FD_187527 | JGI IMG/M metagenome (GOLD analysis project Ga0209489, IMG submission 187527) | Root nodule microbial communities of legume samples collected from California, USA - Siratro white BW (SPAdes) (version 2) | ecosystem: Host-associated > Plants > Roots > Nodule | place... | reverse complement strand
CAATGCAAATTTCACCACATACCCACCAAGCAGGGACATTGATGGCTGCCGCGAACTCCATGGCTTTGTAACCACACACACGCCTTCGTCGAGCCATATCCATGCACCTAAGACCACGCCACTGTGCCTTCCTCATGACCGAAACCCCACTGCTTCCGCTATACGTCTTCACCTTCACTCCGAACTACACCCCAAGGCTAGCCACAACCACCTTCAATGCACCAACTTGCACCTTCATCTTCCAACACCTTCCACAACCATTACGAGACCATCACGAAGCAACCATTCCAAAATGCCACCAAAACTGCATCATTAATACCTTGGTTGCCAGCCATCGTCCATTCCAAACACGTTGTTCACCTGCACCACTCAAAACCGTCACCCACCTCACTTCGAACGTCCTAAAACCACCACTCTCTCTACCAAAACTGCACTACCATGGCTGGCTTCCCTCACTGTCGAGCACTATCGCCAAGGGAAGACGCAAAACGCCATCATGCTTTGCGTAACCATGCACTCCTCACGAGACCCGCTCGATTCCCCGAGAACCGCCAACAGGAGCGTTCGAAACAGCATCTCCTCCCTGCATCCACGCTCACCATCCTCCAACAAACCAAACCGCCACTCCAGCAGCCATTATGATCATCTCCACCGCAGCCAGTAGCATTCCAAGCGCTCCAAACAGCCACAAAATCGCAAACCCCTTTTCGTACGCACCGTCGCCATCGTCGGAGGACGCTTCTGCCGCCGATGATGCCCCCCGTCGCCATCCGCCGTTGCCATCAACAACGCCACCGTCGTCGCCGCTCCTCCCAGCCAAGGCTGCTGTCACCACTTCAACCTGTGCCATTCTTGCTTCGAAACCACTTCAAACCCTAATGAGTTAGTGGGGATGCTCCCTGGACCCCCATGTTTGTGCCTGCACCTGCGCTTATTTCATATTCCCTAAAATAGCCTTGGTTATTGTTTGGGTTTCTGATCAGTGGAGTCACTCTTTGCACCCCCTGTATTCCTGTATATACCTTCAGTTCCTCACATTTACCAGAATACCCTTGACCATAAGTTAAGTTTTGATTGGTGGGATTATTTCCTACACCCCCGTTAATTAGGCTATGCACCTACACTTCTCTAAATTCCGAAACTACCCCTAAACCAAGAATTTCCATTTTGCATATATGATCTTACTAAAGCCCAAGCTTTAAACTTGGCACTTTACTCAAAGCCCAGGCTTTAAACCTGGCATTGCTCCTTAAAGCCCAAGCTTTAAACTTGGCACCCTATTCAAAGCCCAGGCTTTAAACCTGGCAATGTTTCTCAAAGCCCGAGCTTTAAACTTGCACTATTTTCCAAAGCCCAAGCTTTAAACTTGGCACCTTACCCAAAGCCCAGGCTTTAAACCTGGCATTGACGACATTCATTTCCCTTACTTCCAGACCCAAGCCTTCTTAAGCTTTCAAAAATTTCAAAATATCAAACCAACCGACAATTCTATCAAAAAAGAACTACGTAACCCTGATTCTCTATCTTTGATAGAGATACGTAGGAGCGAGGTCAAATCCTTGTCGGGCTCCCCCCTTTAAAAAATAATATATTCTCTTTGTTATCATTGGCATTGCATTCTTTTTGGGAAAAATAAATATTTTGAAAAAAACCACACTCTTTATTTTACTTATTTAATTAAAGGTACCGCCTTAGGGCCGGCGTTGTGGGGGTGCTAATACCTTCCCCACACGTAACCGACTCCCGGATTCTAAATCCGGTTTCGTGAACTTGCCTTATCTAATTTTTGGTTTTCCATAGTTTTTCCTTTAATAAATTATGGTGGCGACTCCTCTGTTTTGAAAATTAAAAATAAAATGATTTTTGTTCGCCGTCCCCGTCGTGATCCTGGTTGCGACAAGTGTCAACATGAATGTAATTATTAACTTTTCATTTGGAAAGTCAGCTTTGATGCATGCTTGAACCCATAGGTAAATGACAAATGTGGAAAGGAGAATTTGAGACATTTGGAGGAAACTAGGATTGCTTGACTTCAAATAGGTTATCATTCGCATACTCTTTCCAAAAGAGAAACGCTTCACGTGAGGTAGGAATGCCCCAATTTCGATATGTTGGGTGGGTTGGATGCAAATGGAATGGTGTCACTTTATATTGATGTTTCTCGCATGCTCTTTTGAGAGTTTAATGAGTACATGGTACACGTACGAGAAAAATTGCCCCAGTTTTGGTGTGTCAGGATGGATTGGATGCAAATGTGAAGGGTTTACTTGAGAAGCATTATGAGGAAATAGTTTTGATGAAAGTGGAGTTAATGTGTAAAATATGTTTCTGAAAAGGGGAATAATTGATGTTCAAGGGTGATGATGAGGTAGGGGTGAAATATTATAATGCAGATGTTATAATATTATTGACCATGCAATCATATTGACCTCTCTTATTTTTTATGTCATATCATTTAGCCCACAATTTTTCAACATGCTTAGAACATAAGACCTGTTTATAGTATCCCAAATACCACAGTCAATTGACTATAAAAATCTTCATTCTTATTTTCCAACACTAGTAATTCACTCCCTCAAACATTGGTGGCCTAATGATTGAGGCTCCCTCAACAAACAACAACTTATTCTTAACCATTAGAATTGAAACTTGAATAATTTTCAAGAACTTGCTCTTGATACCAATTGAAAACATTATTGGCTAAGTTCAAGGGGGTGGTGAATTGAACTTTCATTTCTTTTCACAAAAATTAAGACTAAGAACGATTATCTTCAAAAGCTCAATTAACTATAGTACTTCAGATGATCAAAGAACAATATAAAGAATTTAATTAATATTCATATAACAAAAAACAATTGATTAAGTTTGTAAAATATATTTTCGCCAAGTTCAAGAGGGGGTGAATTGAACTCTGAAAACTTTTCGCAAACTGTTTGGAGAATGATAATTTTTATAGAAAACTATTCAAGAAGATATGTTAAGCAAACAACAAAGGTTCAAAAACAGTTTCAGCTCAATATCAATCAACCAGATATAGTAAATTGTAACCAGAAAACAGTTCTTGAAAACACAGTGTACTGTAAAAGCAGTTGTTGAAAAATTGAATCAAGAAATCAAAGAATTAGATCAACTTCAAGTTTATAATGATTTACTGATTAAAGAACTTTTTGTCAAACAATACAAACTTATGTTAAGTGTATGAAAACAATCTTTAATCAACAATTGTGAAAGATTAAGTTTTTTAGAAAGCACATTGATGAACAGTTAACCCAATCAATTGCGAACAATGTGGATTTACAGAAAACTGATATACTGGTTATTAACAGATTCAAAACTTGTTAAGAGTAGACTGTGTTTAATCAAATTATATGTTTTCAGAAGTTATTAAAAGTTTTCAGAAAGTTGATGATATTATTCGATTACCAAGATTCAGTAAATTCTCAAAATTCAAGAAACACAGCATGATTTAACAAGAACAGTCAAGAGAGAACAAGAGAGATTCAAGACACAGCAGATTTATCCTGCTTCACCCTTCCACAAGGGCTACGTCCAGTCCCTTACTCCACAGTAAGGATTCAGTAAATTCTGAAAATTCAAGAAACACAACATGATTTAACAAGAACAGTCAAGAGAGAACGAGAGTGATTCAAGACACAGCAGATTTATCCTGCTTCACCCTTCCACAAGGGCTATGTCCAGTCCCTTACTCCACAGTAAGGATTTCCACTATAAAAAGATCAAACTAGATCAGTTTACAGAAAACAACAACTTGCTCCCCACAAGTAAACACTGCTCCCCGCAGCAAACAATCTGCTGAACCTACAGCAAAACCCAGAACCATACAGACTCCACTGTATATTCCAGAACACCCCTTACTGATCCCCTCAGCAAGTTACAACCTGTAAGAACCCACTGTACATACAAAATTACCAACCTAGGTAACTCACAACAGAATACACTTCAATACAGTGAAAGATTTATCACAAACTCAGCAATACAAACACTTCTATACATTAGATTACAACAGTAATTAAGAAAAGGTATAAAAGGCTTAGTCTGATGATCAGATCAGTGATGAAACTATCTCAGTCAACTTCAAAGCTCCAGTAGTAGTTTGAGAAAATAGTTCTTGATGAAAACGATTGATTGATCTTGATCACTAGACACGAAGGATCTTTTGCTCTCTTTGAAAACTCAAATGTTCTTGCTTAGAAAATGTTTTGAATGATTTTTTTTCAAAAATCGCACCAAATATTTATAGACAATTGTCTTAAAATTTCAATTGATTGTTTTTGCAAACAGTCGATTGTTTTTCTCGAGTTAGTTAAAAAGTTAATCAAAATGTAATTTCTGATTTTAATGATTTCTCAAATCTTTTGTTAATTCAGAAAATACTTATGGAGCTTATCCTTGATTAAAACTGCATGCATCACTGATTTGAACTCAAACTTACCCCACAACACACAATCCTAGGTTCTAGACCGAATTCTTCATTCTTCATGAAATCTTCATGCATTCCCCATATGATCACAAGGTTTTGAACTTCTTCACTTGGTTAGCTTCATCAAATCATCACAACAGCCCACTGGTGCTAACAATCTCCCCTAATTTGATGAAGACAAACAATGGTGTGTTGAGTTGAAATGCATGTTTGTTCTTCTTTCGATCAGTCTACTGGTTTTCACAAAGCTCCCTCATAATTCGATATCCTGTTAATAATACTTCACAGAACATAGTGAAGAAAAACAGTAATAGAAAGGATAACAACTTTCATTGATATTAAGCACGAGTACATGATAACCATTCATAAGTACATATCGTGCACCAAACTAATACAAGCATAACAGACAGAAATTTGGACTAGGCTGGATAAACCAGCAAATCAGAGTAGTAGGAGTAACATAAAACATGAAACAACAAACATCAGCAGTAGAAAATATAACAATCAGCAAGCAAGCAAGCAGTAAACTGAACATCAACCTAGACTCCTAGACCACAACCACAACACTTCTTATTCTCAATACTCCCTAATCATAACACACCTAATTCTCCCCCATTGACTTCATCAAATGGACGAGAAACCACCAATAGATATGCAATGCAAATGCCCTATTCGTCTGGTGGAAAGAACCCCATCTTGGACTGGATATCTTCAACTTGTGTTTCAATAAACTAGAACTGTGTTTCACAGTATTGGTGATGACTACGGTTCTGGTTTTCCAATTGATTGAACTATGTCATCATGAGTTGTTCGAGTCTGGAGAAGGAGTCTTGACTAGGAGGGGCAGGCGTTTCTGGTTCTGGTTCAGCTTGATCAGAATTTTTGCCCTCATTTTCGTCATCCTCATCATCATCACTGGATTTCTCTTCTTCTTCTTCATCATCAACTGATTCTTCATCAACTTTGCAAATCCATTTCTTATTTTTCATCTTTTTCAGTCCAATCTTGGTGAGATTTGCAGTAGTAATCTAGTTCAGCGCCTTAATTTCTTCAACAACTTCACTTTCCACATCTATTTCAAAATATTCAATAAACTAGGACAGCAGTATCACATATGGTCTGCCATATTCCAGTTTCTTCCCCACTTTGAAAAGATGCTCACGAATCACATTAACCCAATTGACTTTGATCTTATTCATGAGGCAGTACATGAGTATAAGATCCTCCTCAGTCAATGTTGCATGGTTGAAACCACAGGGAGTCACCACCTAGATCACGATATATGCCAGGATTCTCGGTGTAGCAGCAAGTCCTTCTACGTTGAACGTCCTCGAGGCAGACTCTTGATTCCTCAAGCATGATTTGTAGAACTAAACTTTGTTAAAGTTCCCCAGTTCTGATGTGTTCCCTCTGCTAACAGTAGCTCCATCATTTCTCAGGCCAATGACACTAAGCCAAACCTCTTCATTGATTGCTATGTCAATGCCCTTCACCTGTGAGTACAGATTCTCCTCATCATACCACATGTTGGTCAAGAACACCGTAACCGAATCTGGGTAAGTGTTCCCAATCAGCTTCAAGAACTTGTCCAACTTTTGAAACTTGAGCATGTCACAGACCTCATCAAGTTTCTCCTCCTTGAGCCACTCAAGACTCAGCACTTTGGGAGTAATGATGATCTTCTTGCTGTACAATTTGTAATACTCTTCAATGCTCTCCTGGTTTCCAAAAAACCACCTATCAAAGTACTCGGGTTCATTGTTGTCACTGTCTGATCCAGCATGTTCAACCATAGCCCTTTTTGTTATTTTTCGTGGGTTGGAGGAAGAAGCCATTTTCAATGAAAGAGTGAGAGAACTATGTTTCACACACAGAACGAATAAGGCAGTGAAGTAGTGTACGAGTGAATGCATGCTCAGCCCTCAACTTAATGAAATAATAATTCTATAGAAAATAGAACAATGATTGACAATTCAAAAAACGCAAAACAACTTTTGCAGTTTGTTGAGATTCTACAAGTAATCAATTTAGATCAGGTTATACTTAGCTGCAGAAAATCTCAAAAACAACTTTTTGACTAGTTGACTCTCCACTGTTGTAGTGCAATGTGGCATCTCGAGCTGTCTCTCTCTTCACATGCTAAACATGAGTATTGAGTTGCTTTGTCTTATTCAACCCATCATACAGCAGGATTGTAATGTGCTTGGTTCTGTTCGAATGCTTTCAGTTACACAACACCTCTCTAGTTGCTTTGTAACTCCAACACAGTTTCACATGCATCCAAAATTAACATTTAATCAGATATCAATATCTAGTCAGTTTTAACATTGTTATCAATCATATATTTAAAAAAAAAATTAATCCAGAAACAGTGAATAGTCATGTGAACCTGATATAGTAAAAAAAATTGGCACTGATCCAGTGATAAAATTTGAACCTGATACACTAATTGTAAAACTAAAATTGATATAGTAATAACAATCGAAACTGGTAAAGTAATCTGTAAAACTAGAACTGATTCAGTAAACTGTTCAGAAATTGAAATTGATAAAAAAAATTGTAAAACAGTCATGTAATAAAATCAGCCAATAATCCATTTAGCATAAACTGATTTATTTCACAAATTTGAAATCAATAATCCCAAGTTCATTTCGAAGGAAGTTAAATCTCTCTTTATTAAGTGGTTTTGTAAAAAGATCAGCAAGCTGATTTTCAGTACTAACAAACTGAATTTCACAATCACCATTATTGACGTGGTCTCTAATGAAATGATGGCGAATTTCAATATGCTTAGTCCTTGAATGTTGAACTGGATTCTTTGTAAGATTAATGGCACTGGTGTTGTCACATAATAATGGAATTTTAGACAAGTTAAGGCCGAAATCACTTAACTGTTGTTTAATGCATAGGCTCTGCGCACAGCAGCTACCAACTGCAATGTATTCAGCTTAAGCAGTGGATAGTGCAACACATGCTTGTTTCTTACTATGCCAAGATATCAAACTTGATCCTAACAGATGGCATGTTCCACTGGTACTTTTTCTGTCAATTTTGCAACCTGCAAAATCAGAATCAGAATAGCCTACTAAATCCAGAGATACCTCACTTGGATACCATAGTCCAACAGTTGTAGTTCCCTATAGGTATTTCAGAATTCTCTTTGCTACAGTGAAATGTGATTCCTTCGGATTGGATTGAAATCTGGCATAAAGACAAACACTAAACATGATGTTTGGCCTGCTGGCAGTAAGATAAAGCAATAAAGCGATTAATCCTTTGTACTTGGTTTGATCCACACTAGTTCCTTTCTCATCCGAATCCAAGTAATAGGTGTTGAAATCTCTTTCCAATTTTCCATGTCAAACTTCTTTAGTAACTCTTTACAATACTTGGTTTGACTAAGGAATGTCCCATGATTTAGTTGTTTGATCTGCAGTCCAAGAAAGTAGTTAAGTTCACCCATCATGGACATCTCAAATTCTCCCTACATAGCTGCAACAAACTGCTCACACAAATTTTGAATAGTGGATCCAAATATAATATCATCAACATATACTTGAACCAAAATTATATCATTGAATGCTTTCTTAATAAACAATGTGTTATCTGTTTTGCCTCTCTCATATGCATGAGATAGCAAGAAGTTGTTGAACCTCTCATACCACACTGTCTTGGGGCTTGCTTCAAACCATATAGGGCTTTCTTCAGTTTGAAGACATAGTTTGGATGTTTATGATCTTCAAATCCCAGAGGTTGAACATAAATTTCTTCATCAATATGACAATTAAGGAAAGCACTTTTGACATCCATTTGGTGAAGCTTGAATGCGTTCATGCAAGCATATGCTAAGAGCAGTCTAATAGCTTCAAGTCTTGCTACTAGTGCATAGGTTTCTCCATAATCAATTCCTTCTTCCTGATTGTAACCCTTGGCAACCAGTCTAGCTTTGTTTCTCACAATAACACCTTGTTCATCTAACTTGTTCTTGAACACCCACTTAGTGCCAATGACGTTCATCTCACTGGTTCTTGGAATAAGTGTCCAGACCTCATTCCTAGAAAATTGGTTTAGTTCTTCGTGCATGGAAGTTATCCAATTGTTGTCTTCCAGTGCATCAACTACAATCTTTGGTTCAGTTTGTGAAACAAATGCCATATGTTCACAAAATTGATTCAGTGTACTCCTGGTTAAACTCCTTTATGCACTTGTCTAATAACATTGTCTAATGAGAGATTTCTAGGAACTCTCCACTTTCTTGGAAGTCCATAATTAATTCTACTAGTACCAGTTCCAGATTCAGTTGATTGAACTCCCTGATCATCTGATTGAACCTCTGGCAGTTTACTAGTATCTTCTGATTTATTTTCCATACTAGTATCAGCTTGTTGAATGTTTGGAAACTCATCATCTGCACTTGTCTTAGAATTTTCCTGCATATTCTAGTTAGTTTCATCAAATGCAATATGCATAGATTCCTCTACTAGCATGATTCTTTTATTAAATGCCCTATATGCATGACCATGAAGTGAATAGCCAAGGAAAATACCCTGATCGGATTTTGAATCAAATTTGCCCAAGTTATCCTTACCATTATTCATGATAAAACATTTACAACCAAATACCTTTAGATGAGACACATTGGGCTTTCTTCCTTTAAACAGCTCATATGGTGTTTTCTTCAATATTGGCCTGATGAGTACCCGATTTAGCACATAACAAGTTGTACTTACTGCATCTGTCCAGAAATACTTTGGCAATTCAGTCTCATTCAGCATTGTTCTAGCAAGCTCCTCGAAAGACTGATTCTTCCTTTCTACAACTCCATTCTGCTGTGGAGTTTTTGGTGCTGAGAAGTTGTGTTTAATACCCAGTTTACTGTAGAATTTGTCAAACTTCTCATTCTGAAATTCTCTCCCATTGTCAGATTTAATGGATGAAATACTGCAGTCCTTCTCATCCTGAACAACTTTGACAAATCTTTTAAAAACATGGTAAGTTTCATCTTTGGTGGCTATGAAAAATGTCCAAGTGAACCTAGAAAGTCATCAACAATAACAAGACCATAGTAGTTCCCTCCTAGGCTCATAGTTCTAGAGGGACTGAATAAATCCATGTGCAACAGCTCCAATGGTTTAGAAGTAGAAATAACATTTAAGGGTTTGAAAGTGCTTTTTGTTTGTTTACCCTTTTGGCATGCATCACACAGTTTATCTCTTTCAAACTTGAGCTTAGGAAGTCCAACTACAAGCTCTTTTGATGCAATTCTATTTAGATGATGCATATGAATGTGAGCTAATCTTCTATGCCACAACCAAGATTCATCATTCCTAGTGAGTAGGCAGTTCATGCTAGATGTTATGCAAGAAATATTAAGCATATAAATATTATTTACCCTTTTACCTACTAGGACAGTTTCAGTCGATTTTGAATCTGTTATAAGGCAAAGATTTGGTTCAAAGGTGATCTTGTACCCCTTGTCACATAGTTGGCTGATGCTCAGCAGGCTGTGCTTTAAACCTTCCACTAAGAGTACATCTTTGATGATCACTTTGTCATTTCCTCCAATGTCACCAACTCCAAGAATCCTACCACGATTGTTATCTCCATAGGTGACATATCCAGCAGGTCTCAGTTTCAGATTAGTTAACTGGGAAGCATCACCAGTCATATGTTTGGAACATCCACTGTCTAGATACCACAGTAAGTTACTGGATGTCAAACAGACCTACAAAATAGATTAGATTTGAGGTTTTGGTACCCAGTTAAACTTGGGTCCAGCAGTGTTAGATGTTCTTTTGGGCACCCACCTAACTAGTCCTTTTAGCACATCAAACTTTTTAATTTTACAGTTCTTCATAGAGTGGTCTTTTCTCATACAATAAAAATAAGTCAGTGGTGATGAAAACTGTTGTGCATCTATTTTAAAAAAGCTATTGTACTTCTTCTGTTTTCTTTGAAAACCAGTTTGATAACCAATGCCAGCTTTTTCAAAACCACAGTTTTGAGAACCCAAAATGGCATTTAGGTTTGCAGTACCCATTGAAAGTCTAGAAGCAGTAGTAATTAAGTAATTCACTTTGTTTTGCAGAGCTTCACAGTTTTCACAGTTAACTGGCTTACTAGAGTCAAGACTGCTGGAAGCTTTGTAAATCATTTCCAAATGATCAAAATCAGTTTTCAGTTCTAAACTTTCATCTTCTAGTTGTTTGACTCTACCTTCTAACCAATTATTCAAACCTTTCAGTCTATTGTTAAATAAGGCCAGGTTGTTTGCTTCTTCATGAGTTTCATGAAAAGCTTGAAGCAGTGAACTGTAATTTGCACTGTTAAATGAAGTGTTGGAATCTTCACTACTAACCTCAGAATTCTTTCCAACCATTAAACACAAATTTGCTTCAATGTCTTCTATGAAGAACTGCTGGATGAAGATGCATTGTCTTCCCATGCAATGTATGCCTTTCTTCCCTTTCCAGCTTTGTAATTCTTGTTTTCAATGGTCTTCTCTTTGTTAGCCAGATTTGGACAGTCTGCTTTCATATGTTCCTGTTTGCCACAGCAAAAACAGGTTAGCTTATTTGAATTTGAATTAGGTTTTCTATTATACCTTTTAGATTGCTGATTCTTTGTCCAGTTCTTCAGCTTAATGAATTTCTGGAATTTCTTTGTCAGCAGACTGAGGTTCTTAGTATCACTATCTTCCTCTGAGTTGTCCTCACTGGTTTCAACTTCAACAACCTTTGATTTGAGTGCGAGGCTTCTAGTTTCCTTCTCAGCATATTCCATCTCTTTCAACCTCGTCATTTCCAGTTCATGTTCTCTCAATTTTCCAAAGAGTGTTGTTATGGTGAGGGTTGTCAAATCTCTGCTCTCTGAAATTGCAGTAACCTTAGGCTGCCAACTTCTGTCCAAGCATTTGAGGATCTTGATACTCAGCTCCTCCTTGTCAAACTGCTTTCCAAGCCCGATCAAGTGATTCACTATGTGAGTGAATCTCTTCTGCACATCAGCAATTGACTCACCATGCTGCATTCTGAATAATTCATATTCTTGAATCAGCACATGCTTTCTAGCCTGTTTGACGTCAGTAGTGCCTTCATGAGTAACTTCAAGTATATCCCACATCTCCTTTGCAGAACTGCACTGTGAGACTCTGAAAAACTCATCCAGAATTAAAGCTGAAGTTATTATGTTCTTGGCTACACAATCATATTGAACACGTTTATTTTCAACATCAGTCAATTCATCAAATGACTTTGCAACAGATATTCCATTCACAACAGAAACTGGAATGTCAGAATCATTCACGATTGCATTCCATATACCTCTGTCAATAGATTCAATAAAAGTCTTTATTCTCACTTTCCAAACTTGGTAATTAACCCCAGAAAACATGGGTGGCATGTGTATAGAGGCTCCCTTGGCAAAAGGCAACTTGTTCTCGGCCATGGATCGAAAAACTTGACTAGGATTCAAGTCCTAGCTCTAATGCAAATTGTAAAATATATTTTGGCCAAGTTCAAGAGGTGGGTGAATTGAACTCTTGAAAACTTTTCCCAAATTGTTTGGAGAATGAATCATTTTTATAGAAAACTATTCAAGAAGATATGTTAAGCAAACAGCAAAGATTCAAAAACAGTTTCAGCTCAATATCAATCAACCAGATACAAAAAACTGTAACCTCAAAATAATTCTTGAAAACACAGTGTACTGTAAAAGCAGTTCTTGAAAAATTGAATCAAGAAATCAAAGAATTAGATCAACTTCAAGTTTATAATGATTTACTGATTGAAGAACTTTTTGTCAAACAATACAAACTTATGTTAAGTGTATGAAAACAGTCTTTAATCAACAATTGTGAAAGATTAAGTTTTCTGGAAAACACACTGATGAACAATTAACCCAATCGGTTGCGAACATTGTGGATTTACAGAAAACTATATACTGGTTATTAATAGATTTAAAACTTGTTAAGAGTAGACTGTGTTTAATCAAATTATATGTTTTCAGAAGTTATTAAAAGTTTTCAGAAAGTTGATGATATTATTCGATTACCAAGATTCAGTAGATTTTGAAAATTCAAGAAACACAACAAGATTTAACAAGAACAGTTAAGAAAGAGAGCAAGAGGGATTCAAGACACAACAGATTTATCCTGGTTCACCCTTCCATAAGGGCTACGTCCAGTCCCTTACTCCATAATAAGGATTTTCACTATAAAAAGATCAAGCTAGATTAGTTTACAGAAAACAACAACTTGCTCCCTGCAAGTAAACACTACTCCCCGCAACAAACAATATGTTGAACCTACAGCAGAACCCATAACTATACAGACTCCACTGTATATTCCAAAACACCCCTTGCTGATCCCCTCAACAAGTTACAACCTGTACAGAATTACCAACCTAGGTAACTCACAACAGAATACACTTCAATATAGTGAAAGAATTATCACAAACTCAGCAATACAAACACTTCTATACAACAGATTACAATAGTAATTAAGAAAAGGTATAGAAAGGCTTAGTCTAATGATCAGATCAGTGATGAATCTGTCTCAGTCAACTTCAAAGCTCCAGTAATAGTTCAAGAAAATAGTTCTTGATGAAAATGATTGATTGATCTTGATCATTAGACACGAAGGTGCTTTTGCTCTCTTTGAAAACTCAAATGTTCTTGCTCAGAAAATGTTTTGAATGATTTTATTTTCAAAAACCGCGCCAAATATTTATAGACAATTGTCTTAAAATTTCAATCGATTGTTTTGTCGAGTTAGTTAAAATAGTTAATCAAAATGTAATTTCTGATTTTAATGATTTCTCAAATCTTTTGTTAATTCAGAAAATACTTATGGAGCTTATCCTTGATTAAGACTGCATGCATCACCGATTTGAACTCAAACTTACCGCACAACACACAATCCTAGGTTCTAGACCGAATTCTTCATTCTTCATGCATTCCCCATATGATTACAAGGTCTTGAACTTCTTCACTTGGTTGGCTTCATCAAATCATCATAGCAGCCCACTGGTGCTAACTAAGTTTTAGTTTAAATCAATTATTATTTTTGTTCTATAAGAACTGCGAAAATCAATCAATGAAGTCTCAAATTTTATCGGTTATTATTTTGATTCAAACAGTATATCCATATAAACACAATACAATAATTAGAAGAAGGGAAGAGACAAATTTACATACTGATTTATACTGGTTCACTCTTTTTCAAGAGCTACATCCAGTTTCTTTGCCACATTAGAAAAGATTCCACTAAAATCAAGTCTTTACAAAGTACAAACACTTAAGACTCTCAAGAAAATCACTCTTGAACCTTACAAGAATGACAAGCACTCAAAGTAGCATCCTTCTACTTCCCTATAATCAGAAACTTTATCCAATTACAATAATACATTACCAAAACAAAAGAAATTTCAAAAATAACACAATTTGAATCAATTGAAACAACCAGGTTCAAGAGGATTCAGAAAAAGCTCCCTTTACAAAGTTGAATGATCCACAAAATGCCAAGATCCTCTCCAAGATTGAGTTTCTTACACAAAAAAATTTAATTCGTACAAAAAGATTTTATCTCTCTAAAAGTGATTTTTCAAAATTTCTCTTAAAATAGGAAAAGTAAAATATTTGTAAAATTTGTATACTGTCTGTTTCAATCGACTAAAATTTTAAATCAATAAATTGATGTCACTTAAATGACATCAATTGATTACATTGAGCTTTTAATATATTAAAATCTAAAATACTACAATATTTTTTTCTAAAACCTTTAGAAATATATTTCAAAACTTCTTTTTCAGCTTTTTATGGATCAAACACTTTTACTAAAGAACATATTGTAACATCCCATATATTCATACATTCATCATATATTTCAAAATATACTCCTCCATATAAGATTTAATAAAAATATCTTCCTACAATTACAAAATAAAGTAAAATATATCTTCTCCATGAACTCACTAAGGAGTCACACCACCAGTCAAATCCCCTACTCACGTGTAATACACAATCATCATATATTTAAAAACAAAACAAACACCACACAACAAGAAGAGTAAGCTAGAGAGTTTAAATATATATATATATATATATATATATATATATATTCATAAAGTAATTTTCTATCTCAACCAAACTACAACATATCAACCTTTCATAATTCATCTCATACATCACATTATCATTAACATGTCACACTCATGTGACACGGTTAATCCATACGATATGATCTAACCATTTTTTTTTCACATCGTAACGCAGTCATGTTAACCTGTCAATCCATATGTTTTGGTCTAACCATTTTTTTTCACATCGTAGCACAATCATATAAACTTAATTCATTTGATCCAGTCTGACCGGTTCTTTTCCACACCGTAGCGCGGTCATAGGAACCCTTTAACCCACATCATTTGGTATGACCGGTTCTTTTTCACACCGTAGCATAGTCATATTAATCCTTTAACCCACATGATCTGGTCTGACCAGTTCATTTTCACACCGTAGCACAATCATATGAATTTATTAATCCATATGATCTAGTCCAACTGGTTCTTTTTCACTCTGTAGCACAATCATATGAACCTTATTTGACTCTCACCACCTAGTCATCTTCATTTATGATTCCAATGACTAGTAGAGTCAGGATATGATCTTAACACATCATGTCTTGATCGCACACCACATTATTCACAACATTGATATTACATCATACAATACATAAACACTCATTCAATTTCATCCAAATTTATCCAATTCATACTTAATAAAATAAGTAATTATAATATCTAGAAAAAAATATGCAATTAGCATCTCTTACCCGAATTTACAAATATATCTCACACATCATGCATAACATTCACTATTTCAAAAATAAATTAAAATTTATAAAAAAAAACATATAACTAATTTTTTTTACCTAACTCCAAAATGATTCCAATGACTAGTAGAGTCACGATATGATCTCAACACATCATGTCTTGATCACACACCACATTATTCACAACATTGATATTACATCACACAATACATAAACACTCACTCAATTTCATCCAAATTTATCCAATTCATACTTAATAAAATAAGTAATTATAATATCTAGAAAAAAAAAAATGCAATTAGCATCTCTTACCCGAATTTACAAATATATCTCACACATCATGCATAACATTCACTATTTCAAAAATAAATTAAAATTTATAAAAAAAAAACATACAACTAATTTTTCTTACCTCTATAGAATAAAGATACTTAAATAACTCCAAAATGATTCCAATGACTAGTAGAGTTAGGATATGATCTCAACACATCATGTCTTGATCGCACACCACATTATTCACAACATTGATATTACATCATACAATACATAAACACTCATTCAATTTCATCCAAATTTATCCAATTCATACTTAATAAAATAAGTAATTATAATATCTAGAAAAAAAAAATGCAATTAGCATCTCTTACTCGAATTTAGAAATATATCTCACACATCATGCATAACATTCACTATTTCAAAAATAAATTAAAATTTATAAAAAAATAATATACAACTAATTTTTCTTACCCCTATAGAATAAAGATACTTGAATAACTCGAAAAATCCAAAATCATGGGCAACCTAACTATGTTCAAGATTCTGATCGAACATAGGAATGACCTCTGATCCTCAGTTTGATAAGAAAGGGCTTGAACGCAGGACCCCTCAATAGCTTAAGAGAGCCTATAGCCTATAACAATAATAATAATAATTAATTTTATTAATAATAATTATTATTATTAACAAATTGAAACAAAAATCTCATAACTACTCATTACCCTAAGTAATTCTAATCCATTAAAATGTCTTCTACGTTATCTTCAAACTTAGATAGAATATTTATACATATTAAAATATCTTTTAATCAATTGAAAATATCTTATCACTCTAAAACATTAAAAAAAAAAAAACTTTCTAACTATAATTATATGTTCAAATCACTAAAGAGAAACTTATATGTATCTCTAATCAACACAATTCAATCTTCAATTCTCATTCATATTCAATAATCTTTACAAGGAGACATTAGATTCATGAAATATTGCATAACTCTAACAAAAATATTGAGTTTCTTCAAGTGAATATCTTTAAATGAATAATGTGTGCAAATCAAAGTTTTGATCATGAAAGGTGTGCATTAGATTATTAGCATAATATATGACAAACTATATTTCAATACAACCATAATGCTAAGAAAACCAGTGTATTGTTACCACATTAAATAGAGTTTTCTTCTTCAAGCTCACTATCTCAATTTATTTAAACATACAACAACATCTAACAACTTTAGCCAAAGTTATAAAAATACAAACACCATATAAAATCAAAATGTATACAACAACTAAAACACTCATTCTTTCAGACTTATTTCCTTATAGAAACTTGCTTTGTCCAACTTTACAAGCTCAAACATTTGAGATATGTAAGAGGTATGTGGTCTTCAAGATGCTGAAAAACAACAAAAAAAATTGTGATTATCCGAAATGTGTAAATAAATTATTGCTCTCAATTAATTAAGTTAGTTTAGTGCATTACATTCTAATTTTAAAAAGGAATAAACTAAATATTTGTGAGAGTAGAAAGGGAAGAATATTCCACTTTATTGATTTTCATAAAAGATTTCCATCCAATTTGTCAAAAGGTTCTCTTAATAAAAAAAATTAAATAATTTTTTATTCCCTATAATAATTGGTTGTTTTTATTTTGAATTCTTTCAAAATATTATTTATTTTCATTTGTATTTTTTAATACTTTAATATCTGAGACCAAAATTCCTTATCAAGTAAAGAAATGAGATTTAAATAATGAAAATAGGCATGACATTTTCCAAATAATTTGTGAAAAGTAAATATGTTGCAATCTAAACAGTTTTGAATCTTAGAGAGAATATAAAACGATGATGTCAGGAAGACTGAAATGAAATTATAGATTAATTATAAAGATAAAATGCATTTTACTTTAGACATAGTGTTCTCGAATATGATAACATAGTCTGACATAAAATAAAATCAATTGTACAATAAAAATGATTGGATAAATTATGTACTTTTTTTCCTAATAAAATTTATATAAAATTTTATTTTATTTTTATAGAATATTTAATATTTTTGAAGTCTTTAAAAATTATAAACTCGCATTCAATATTGACGAAATTGAAATCTAATAACGACTTTTATATTTTATTTTTGTTCTTACAAAATAATAACTGCTCAATTTTCGATCCTAAAATTTTTGGTATTGTTAGGTTCAATAAAATTTTAGAGGTATTAACACATTATTTTGAAGAACTTTAAAAAACTGGAAATTTTAGGGGAAAAAAGAATAAACCTTTGCAATTTTGTAATAATGAAATGCATATTTTAACGACTTCAATTCCCTCAGTAACACAAGAATTAATTATTTTATGGCATTTAAAAGATGATTGAGATAGGATACTAGCAACAAGGTTGAAACTAATAAGAATTTGATTTAGTCCGAATATCACTTATGTGCATAAGTTGCCCACTTTAAAAGCCTAAAGAAAGTTATTATTGAAATGTTAAAAAACAATGTAATTGTTGAGTAAATTAGAGAGCATAAAAAGGGCATAGTATCTTAAAATTGAGGAAAAAAAAAATTCTTTTCAAATAAAAGAAACCAAATGTTAATGTTTATGATTATTGAAAAGTTATATTATGAAATATTCTTTCAAGACTACTTTCAGAATGTAAATAAATGTGGGGAAAAAATGTAAAATTGAAAACGAAAATAACTTAGAGATGTTTGGATTTTTTTTATTTTATTTTGTTTAAAAACTTAAAAAGAGACATTGATTTTGCAAACAGTTTTGAAAAACTACTTTCATCATATAAGTTTTTCCATTGTTTTAAAAATAGAATATTTTGGAAAAACAAGAAACAAACATGTTTATTTGTTATTTTAAGTCTCAAAATAAGAAAAAAAAACATACTATTTTAATTAATATAATTATTATAAAGAAAATTTATAATATTTGAAACAGTAATTACTATTTTTATGTTATTTTAATTAATAAAAATAATTAATATGATAATAACACTACAAGAAAAATTATATTTAGTAACTAATTTATTAGTTTCTAAAATGATAAAATTGATCACTAGTTAGAGATTATTTTAGAAACTAATAATAATAAGTTACTAAAACCTTGATAGCTAATTTTAGATATATTAAAACCAATATAGTGACAAATTTTATTGAAACCAATTTTATTAAAACCAATTTAATGACCAATTTTATTGAAATCAATTTAGTAACCAAATATTTAAATAAAAAAATGTCGCTATATTAGTCTTTAAATAATAATAATATTATACTTTTCATTAATTGAATTTGTAATATTATATTTTTTTATTAAAATAATTTAAAATAAAAAAATAAAATTATTTTTTTAATTTGATAGGAAAAATAAAAAATATTTAAATTTTCAAATATTACAAGTCAAAATAAAAAATGATACATGTTAAGAGTCCAAAGATAAGGACAACAATTTGGGAGGAGAAGCGGTACCATTCCATGGCTTGACTAGGTGTTACTTTTATCCCCATGTCATGTAAATTGGTTTTGTCATGCGTATTATAATTAGGCTTTTTCAAACTAAAAAATGCTTTTTTTCTTTAAAGTAGTTTCCTTTATATTGAATATTTCTTTCCCTGCTCACACCTAAATATTTTTTTTATGTAAGAAATAAACATTTTAATATACTAAACACAATAATATATTTACAAACTATATTTATTGTTAACAAATAATTAATTTATACATTTATCAATACAAATATAAGTTAAAAATTGTAATAATAATTGTGTATTACGTTTTAATCATTAAAAATGGTATAGTATTTCTAAAGTTTAAAAAGATTATCTATTTAACTAATCCATATAACACTCGAGTACATCAGAGATAACGAAAAAAAAAATATCATAGTATCATCTACGCTTGTACAAACAAGGTTTAAGAATTGGCCATTCAATCTCCTTCCTCTTAGAACTTTGCTTTTCCTATTCACATAACAGTGAGCTGAATCAGTAGTGAGGATTATATGCTGCAATTACAAATAGCAAGAGAAAAAAATATTGAAATCAAGTGCAATTTGCTGCATACCTTTTTTGTAAAGTAAAACAAAATAAACATTTTATTTGAGAAGTCCTGCATAGTAAATACTAGTTAGCACAAACTCAAATCCAAGTTAATTGTAGCAACCAAATGAACATCTCCACACCTTCTTTACTGAGTTGAAACCTAGCTCAGAAATAGCATTTGAAAACTTTTCAGGTTCTGCTCCTCCAGTATTTGGATCAAACCTACTCTTTACTTCTGCTATCAAAAGCCAACCACTGTTGAAAAAACTATACAAGTTAGATCCTGAGTAGGGAAGCAATGTCCACCAAGAGAAGTTAAGATCATACAAAAGAAAACAAACCCTGGCTTTGGCACCCTATTGCATTCTTCAATGTAACTTTGGTAGTTGGTTCCCATCAATGAAAGACATAAGACTGCAACGTTAACAGATGAGGAGACAAGGAGAGTCTGCCAATATTGCACAGAAGCACTTGTAAGTACTCTGGTTATAACCATAAAGTATTCAAATAAAAGCTTTGAGACAGTTCTCCCTTCAGTGCTCCACTTCACACATTTTGAAACTCAAAAAATGCAAACCTGAAGCCTCACCAGTTGCATTAGCTTTGCATTGTTACCAATCATAATGGCATATCACAATGCTTATAAAAATATCAATGATCACATAAAGTTTATTTTTCAAATAAATCAAACAATACTTTTGTGAAATGAATGCCAAAAAACTGTCTAATGCTATGATGGTCATGGTTTTTGACATAATTATGATGAATAATGACAAGGATGGATGACAAATAAAATTACTACTGTCGAATGCTATAACATTCCAAGATCTATAAAATTCCAAGATCCTGAACCCCAGCAACCTCAGTTGCAAATCTAATGCGTATCACTCACTTCCAGGAGCATCGTGTGATCTGGCTAAATAGAATGTAGCTTCACATCTTCTTAGCAAGTCAATGACTCATCCAAAGTAAGTCAGAACCAAATAAGTGGAAGTAGTTTCAAAATTTACCATCCAACTTCAAGAATTACGAAGGTAAGAGAGTCCAAAGGAATAACATACCCTGATATAACAAAAGTATCTCTGCCTTATCATATAAACTTAGCACATCAGGTTTGATCCCAAGACATGGGAGGCAATTGCTTCAGTCAAACCTGTCAACACAACTGCCTGGGAATAAATTAATGGCCCAACAACACACACCACAAACAATAACATAGAAATAAATTATAATATCTAAACCAATTGAAAGTATAGGTAAGAAGTCCGTAGATGACATCTTCTCAGTAAATTTACATTATTTCAAGTTTGATACGAAATCATAACAGCTATTTATACAAATTTTTATAAAGAATTTGATTAGAATGTACTGATAACACAAAAGTTGCTTACATTGTCATCCAATAGTAATTTGTCATGCATGGTAAGATTATTGACATATGTAATAATTACTAAAAATTTATATTTGAGAGATTCATAATTGATCGTCAGTACAAAAATCTTCATAAATAATGTGTGAAACTAAATTCTTTCATATATTATTGTAAACAAAACAAACAAGATAAAGAGCAATGACTCATAGGTGTCATTAAATGCACTCACATTCAATCAATCATATCATCATAGTAAATGTATATTTGGTATTGAATAATCTGGAAAACCAATCACCAAGTACTCACATAAAAAAAATCTTCATTTTTTTAGCTGGTTACAAATCACATATTTTTACTCATCATGCGCCGAAATTAAAACGCATCAAACAACAATTCCCACGATAATTTATAAACTGAAACTCTGGGAAAGTAATTACAGAAAAAGGTAAGAAAGCAGAGTGCCTTGGATCAAACAACAACCCCAACAACCTCAATAGTAAATCAATGTGGATCTAAAAACATACACTTAAATTTAAGTAATAAAATATTCAAAATATTAATTATTAAAAGATAAAACTAACCATATTCTGTTTGGGTTTCGCTTAGGAACAACAAGAGGAGGAGTTCCATCAGCATACATTGTTGTGTATAAAGTTTGTTGGACAAGGATTTGATGCAACCATTATGGATGGTGTTGATATTCTTTCTGTTTCAGTGGGATCATAAAAAAGCAAACAATATTTTGAAGATATATATGCAATAGGAGCTTTCCATGCAATGAAGAAGATAACCGATGAGATAAAAGAATCCAAACAAGGCGGACAAATTCCCTGATTGAAAAACTCATTTTAGGTAGACAATCGAGAACCATGAGAAACTATGAGCACAGATCAACAAAAGTTATGAGCACAGATCGACAGAAATAGAAATGAACCGATGCCAGTTAGATCAGAACCGAAGCCAGTTATATCAGTATCAAGGGAAAATTGGTAAACGAACTACCTTGGGATATTCCTGCTTCTTCTGCAGGAACTGGTTCAACACCTCGACGCACTCGGCGAACTTCCCGAACTGGAAATGCAACGTAACATCTTCGGCGAGTACCACTGCGGTGAAAGGCCGTCCTCGGTCACGGTGCCGGGTGAGGCATCGCAGTTGAAGGTGGACGACGGGGATGACGACGGTAAATTTCAGGATTTCAGATCCTGTAATCTGATTGCAAATCATTTTGAGAGACGGTTTTGGGGAGAGAACAAGCATTACAACAAAAATGTTATTTAGGCTTAATTTCTACTTACCAAAATGAAATGTTAGCTAATTCTAACTAAAATAGTCACTAAATTAGATTTTGGTTCATAAATAAGAGATAATGATTGAATTTAGTGAATAATTAAGTTAAAAAATTAGTATATAATATTACCTATCAAGATTTTAGTGACCTATGTCATTATATTATAAATTAGTCTATAACTTAAAATTTGGTAGGTAATGTTAGAATCTAATTACATAGGTCACTAAAACTTTGGTAGTTAATGTTAGATACCAATTTTTTAAATTAATTGGTCATTAAATTCAATCATTACTTCAATCTTGTACTTATTTAGCAAACAAAATTTAATTTAATAACTATTTTAGTTACAATTAGCAACAATTTCATTTGGTAGCTAAAAATTGGTCTCTAACGAGCTATTTTTTTTAGCGAAAACGAAAATCCCTAAAGTTTAGTAAAGAGATGCAAAGTGAGATGAATCTGAATTACATTTAAAATCAAAATAAAGAGAGAACGAGTTATACTTCAAAATTTTGAAGTCATAAACCTTAGAACTTGTTTGTTTCGAAGATATCTAGTTTTGTCGTGAATGAGATAGAAGAAAGAATGCTAGAAGGAATTGAAAACCTCCGATTCCATAGAGACGACTATGGAGAAATCGCCAACGACGAACCTTCGATTACCGTCGTCAACGAGTCCGAACGGCTTCTAACAGCATGTGATAAGACACATCTAAAGCATTCCACATATCTCAGAAACCCTAACATAGGACATCAACACTCGAAGTTTTCCTACTGAGAAGACTATCCTCTGAATCTAAACAAGGAGAGAGGAAAAGCCAAGGATGTGGAAAGAAGAAAAAAATTGAAAATGAAAGAAAAAAGTCAAGTTATTATTATTGTTTCCTACTAGTTTTTTTTTTCTAAATATTTAAATCTTTATTTTTCTTTTTCAAAAACCATTCACAATTTATTTTTTTATTCCTGTCAGGATTTTATTTTTATTTCAAAAATCAAGGATCATTAATAAACTTTAATTTAAATAATATTCTCAATTTATTATTATTAATTTAAACTTATGTTTAAATAAATTAAAAGATTAAAATATTAAAATCTTGATTAAAATATTACATGAAAATCTTGATTTTTCAATTGATATTAATTATTTTAATATTATATTAAAATTAATAAATTAATAATTTTTTATATTAATTTAACATATTTAACACTTACTGACTAATAATTTAAACCTAAATTTAGTTATTATTTTATTTATATAATTATATAGTAATTAAAACTTAATTTGATATCTATTTTGTTTACAACTAATAATTATGTTGTTTAGTAGTTAAAATTGGTAATTAAATAGTTATTCTCTTATAATAATAGTGATTAATTATCTTTGGTCTCTAAATAAGTTACTATTTAATGATTTTTTTAATATTTATTTTTGGTCTCTAAATTAGTTAATATAGTGACTAATTATTTTTTGTCTTTAAATAAGTTATTATTTAATGATTTTCTTGTAATGTAAGTTATATAGTATGAAAATATTAATATCATTTTTAAAACTGTCAAACATTAGTTTTTCATACAACTAAGCTCTTTTATTTTTCCTTATGTCTCTTGAAAATATTTACACATGATTGTATAATTATGAAAATTAATTATATAAAAATAGTTAAAAATATATAAAATCTTACCTATACAACTCACAGTTACAATTTTAGTCTATTATTATTAAAATATTTTTCTCTTATTGGTATTTTATAAACAATTTATTAAAAATTAAATTATAAAAAAATTACATAAATTTTACATGATATACATATTTTTATTTGAATTTCTTTATATATATATATATATATATATATATATATATATATATATATATATATATATATATATATATATAAACTAAAAGTTAATTACGATTATATATATAATAATGTGAAAAGCAAAGCAAATATATGTAAAAGGACGATTACCTTAATCTACTTGCATCATTTGTAATTTGCGAATTTGACTGCTATCATCACATAAATGTCATCAGCTAAATTGTTCAAGAATCTGAAATAAGCATGTCTCCAAGAATGCTTAAATAAGATTGTGCCAAACACCGTCCAAAAGCATATAACAAATCCCAACACCATCCCGATGTAAAATTCATTTCCGAAAAAGGAATGTTCATGATTTTTAACAATTAGTTGTAGAATTGACCCATCATCAATGCACAACTTTTGAAGCGGTGGCCCACAAAGATTAAGATTATCTTCATAACTTGAAGCACTGAAACTTTGTAGCTGAGTGCCAGTTGGAATCATTCCAGTTAGATGATTATGTGACAAATCTAACATGGTAAGTCTATCAATTTGATTAAGACTCGAAGAAATTGAACCAACAAATTGATTTCTTATAAATCAAGAAATTCAAGTGATTTTAACTTTCCAATATTTGAAGGAATTTTTCCAATAAAATTATTCCTTGATAAATTTAATGAAATCAATTCAACTAAACTCTCTAGTTCTATTGGAATTTCTTCTGAAAAGTTGTTGCTTGAGAGATCAATGCCTTTTAGAAGTAATAACTCAGTAGTCTTGAACATTTGTTCTGAACCCTTCCACATCAAGAATGCATTCAATTCGTATGACTCATTGTTCTGAATATTGCTAGTGTTGACAAAATACCAGTGACGTCCATAATCACTTGAAAATGTCTTATAAGTCATTAATGTAAAATTATTTATACATGCAGGAATTCTCCCACTTAAATTATTTTGTGAGAGGTCCAAGATTTGAATGCTTTTCAGATAACAAATTTGTAATGGTAAAATTCCATTGAAATGATTCCTTCTCAAACTTAAAATCTGCAACTCTTGCATTTTGCTCCCGAACCAAACAGGGATATGCCCTGATAATTTATTTCCTGACATATCAAGCTTCACTAACTTCGTACAATTTCTTAGGGAGAAAGGGATCTCATGTGTTAAGTAGTTGTTTCTTAATATCAATACTTGAAGATCAAGAAGTGATCCTAACGATGTAGGAATCTGTTACACTAATGCCAATCAGATCGTGAAATTTTAGGAAAAATGATACCAGTAATCACGGTGCAGAATTATTGGGTAATGGTGAGGGATGAAAAATTATCTTTATTGAGAAACAAATCTGCCAACAATGAGAGGTTGGTGCTCTCCAAGCCTATTCCAGTCCTAGGTTTTTTCCTCCCCTCCTAATTCCTCCCTTCCCCCTTATAAAGGTAAACCACAGAATTCAAATTACAAATCAAATCCTAACCGAATCCTCTCTAAAATAATAACTTCAAATCCTAACAAAATATTTCCTAAATTAAAGATAGAAAATAACTTGAAATCTAATTAAATCCAACAGAATTGGAAACAGAATCAAAACCGAATCTCCCTAATTTTTCTCTTTGTGCTTTCGGTTGTAATGGAAGGGTAAGGGTGCAATCCTCTTGGTGGAGCCCTTCGCCACCTCTGACTCCAAGGGCGTAACAATACCCTCCCCTTCAAGAAGCACCTTGTCCTCAAGGTGGAAGGAAGGGAAAACTTGCTGAATTTCAGAGGCTAGTTCCCATGAGTTCTCAAATTCTGGGAGATCTCGCCACTTGATTAAAATTTGCAACTGATCTTCATTATTTCGTCGAACTGCCAGCACCTTCTCAGGTTGCACCTGCAGCTCCCAATCTTCAGTTAATGCAACTGGTAAGTTCTGGGAGGGCGTATCTGGCTTTATACAAGCTTTGAGGAGAGAAACATGAAAGACGGGGTATACCCGGGCCTACTCGGGTAACTGCAGCTTATAAGCAACTTGTCCAATCCGTTCCAGCACTTCAAAAGGCCCATAAAACCTTGGACTCAACTTTTGGTTGATTTTCTTAGCCAAACTTTTCATCCTATAAGGTTGAATCTTTAAATAAACCTTATCGCCTGGTTGGAATTCCACTTCCCTTCTCTTCTTATCTGCATATAGCTTCATTCGTTGTTGGGCTTTGTTCAAGTGCACTCTTAATTCTTCCAGCATCTGATTTCGCTCCTGCATCAAGAGCTGGACCTCATCCACATTAGCCTCTCCTACCCCTCTCTGTAATATGGGAGGATCCCTACCATAAAGGGCTTTAAACAGAGTCATTTTAATGGAGCCATGATAATTGGTATTATACCAATATTCTGCCCAAGATAACCACTTGGGCCACTGCTTTGGCTTAGTTCCTGTGATGCACCTGAGGTAGGTTTCCACACACTTATTTACTGCTTCTGTCTGGCCATCGGATTGAAGATGGTAAGCTGTAGTCATCTTCAATTTAGTACCAGCCTCTTTAAACAACTCAGCCCAAAAAGCACTCATGAACAACCTGTCTCGGTCAGAAACTATGAAAGTGGGGAATCCATGTAATCTGACAACCTCTTTGATGAATAATTCTGCCATTTCTTTTGCTGTATAAGGGTGGGAGACAGCAAAGAAATGTGCATACTTAGTCATCCTGTCGACCACCACTAAAATGCTATCCCGCCCCAAGGCTTTGGGCAAGCCCCCTATGAAATCCATGGATATGTCGGACCACACATTCTCTGGTATAGGTAACGGCTGTAGTAACCCAGCTGGAAGTAAATTCTGATGCTTATTTCTCTGACAAACGTCACATTGCCGCACATAGTCCAAAATATGCTTCTTCATTCCTTCCCAATACAATATTCCTGAAATACGCTTGTAAGTTCTGAAATGACCAGAATGTCCTCCAACCTTAGAATCATGAAATTCCTGGAGGATTTGAGGAATCCACTTGGAATTCTTAGAAATCACCATTCGTCCCTTATACCTCAATTTTCCGTTGACCAGGGCGAATCCTGCAGGTGGGTCTCTCCCTTGGAGGATTTGTTGTATGATGCATCGCAATCTCTCATCAGATTGTACCTCATCCTCCAATCCTTCCCAATCCACGCTGACTGTGGTTGTAAGTGAGGAAAATTGGATTTTCCTAGATAAGGCATCGGCAACCTTGTTCTTACTCCCCACCTTGTAACGAATTTCAAAATCGTAGCCCATGAGTTTGGCTACCCATTTGTTTTGCTCCTCCCCACCAATCCTCTGATCCAAAAGGAATTTGAGGCTTTTTTGGTCGGTATATACAATGAAATGCTGGCCTAGAAGGTAATGCCTCCATTTTTGAATAGCCAATACTATAGCCACGAGCTCCCTTTCATAGACGGACTTGCCTTGATTCCTTTCGGATAACTTCTGACTCATATAAGCCACTGGTCTTCCTTCTTGTAACAGAACAGCCCCAATTCCTTTACCTGAGGCATCAGTTTCCAGAGCAAAAGGCTTGGAAAACGTGGGGACCGCTAAAACAGGGACAGTAGTCATTGCAATCTTTAATTCCTCCAACGCAGCTTGTGCTTCTTTATCCCATTTGAAGTCGTCCTTCTTGAGGAGTTGCGTTAATGGCCATGCGATTCTCCCATAATTTCGGACAAAGCGCCTGTAGTAACCTGTGAGTCCCAGAAAACCTTGCAGGCTCTTGAGGTCTTTAGGAATAGGCCAATGTGTCATAGCCTGAATTTTCTCTGGGTCAGCAGCTACTCCTTCAGCTGAAATGATGTGGCCTAAATATTCCAGTTGTTCCTTCTCAAAACTGCATTTCTTTCGGTTGATTAATAACTCATGTTGCCTTAGAGTTTCTAGGACAACCTTGAGATGTTCGCGATGT
>Ga0209489_103978_pt1 | contig 27987 bp, 13 predicted proteins | sample SiratrowhiteBW_FD_187527 | JGI IMG/M metagenome (GOLD analysis project Ga0209489, IMG submission 187527) | Root nodule microbial communities of legume samples collected from California, USA - Siratro white BW (SPAdes) (version 2) | ecosystem: Host-associated > Plants > Roots > Nodule | place... | reverse complement strand
AATAAAATCAATCCAAGGACTTATTAGTAATATTTATGTAATATAAATTTTACATATTTTTTAATCACATCAGTTATATTTATTATAAATATTCCTCTCACATTTTACTTCAACCTTTTTTTTTTTCTTAATCCAAATAATTTCATTTTAACAATCACCACAATCTAAACAAAGTCTAAAATATAATCACCTGTCTCGACAATTAAAATTGAAATTTTAGAGTATGATTGGAGAAACGGAAAGATTTTTTGTTTTAGAAAAATGAATTTCCAAATGAAAATCTGTTTTATTAATTTGGGGTTAAATTAGTTGTTAATTTAATTTAGAATTTTTATGTCTATTTTAAAAGCTAAAAAAATAGTTTTTTTATGAAAATTATGTTTGGTTTTTTTCTAAGTTAAGTTTTTTTTTTTTGCAAACCGTCCCTCTATAAAGTCGGAGAATACTTATTTCGAGACAAATTCTTCCTCCACCCTCATATCCTCTTCTTGCACTCTCATATAATTTTTTTATTCCATGACTGTCCTTCATGAAATTACATAAATACCCTTATCATTTTTTGAAATTGTGAACCGGATGGAGGTGCATCCAGTTCTCATTTTTTAAAAAAAAAAAACCGGACGACCTCATCCGGTTCTCAACCCAACAGATCGGAAAATCTTCATATTCGCCGTCGACAGCCCCCTAAATCCCAAATCAACTACTCTAATCATCAATATCACCTACTAATTGCTAATAAACATCACAAATTGGTTACCTAATGCTTCTATGAAGGATTAATTGAAAGATTTTGAATAACGAACGAAAGTAGCAAATGACTTACCTAAACCGGACAAAGGTTCTCTTAACCAGATGGCTAGCTAACGAAACGGCTGAAGAAAGTATTTGGCTCACTAGCACAGCGGGGAGAGCTTTGGACGATGTTTATTAGCAATTAGTAGGTGATATTGATGATTAGAGTAGTTGATTTGGGATTTGGGGGGCTATCGACGATGAATTTGAGGATTTTTCGATCTGCTGGGTTGAGAACCAGATGAGATCGTCCGGTTTGTATTTTTTTTTGAAATTGTGAACCGGATGGGAAGTGCATCCGGTTCTCATTTTCAAAAAATGTAAACCGGATGGCCTGGTCATCCGGTTGGGAAGGGGAGGGGTTTTATTAAGATAGGGGTATTTATGTAATTTTATGAAGGACAGCTATGGAATAAAAAAAATTATATAGGGGTGTAGGAAGAGGGTATGGGGGTGGAGGAAGAATTTGTCTTATTTCGAATGTTCTAACTCGAGAAACAGCAACCGTGGGACCAGAACAATGTTAAATAAAAACAAAAACTGTAACCAACACTTTTATAATACATGTATGTATATGGTGACTAACTGTATAAAAATTGTAGGCGCAAATAACAACTCTGATGTACCTATTCGTATGAGTGGCCCAAATATCAAATCAAACTATAAAAAATTAGCATGCAAGTTATAATGATTTTTCATTTTAATAAATATTATGTTTGTGTCTTTGTGTTAATGACTTACGAGTGCTACCGGATACAAAAGGAAAGAGAAAAAAAAAATCAGTGTAAATTTAACAATATGAGTCAATGACATTATGTCATAAATGATGTTTTGGTTACTCTTTTAAATCGAACAATAACTTCTTTTCTTATTCTTGTTCAATTTTATCAAAATGATGTCATATTTTTCTTTGTCGATATTTAACTATGCTTTGTTTTTTCCTTAATGATTATATATTTTTAATTCGAGATATCTTTTAAAAAAATAAGAGGGAAATTAGGGATTATGAAATGAACCCTTGATTATGGACACCTAATTGCAATTCTAAGAGAGGAGAAATCCACTACAAATAAAGAAGATAAAATTATAGAAAGAGAACACACTCAATATTCTAGTCTCCCAAATTTAAATGTAAACTTAAAACGTGCTTCATGAAATTGAGAGAAAACCACCCATTTTGATCATTGTGTGCAGTCCATGATATAATACTACAAACTAGAAAGTGATTAAATAAAAAAAATGAAGGCATGGTAGTTTGTATATGACCACCGATCATATTTACAAAGCCTACATAAAAATTGGGGAGCTTTTTCATGGCTTCTAACCTTGTATAAAATGAAATTGAAAAAGAACAAAAAAAAACATGTGTGACACTTGAATTACATTTATAATAGAGATTGTACTAATAAATAAAATAATGAGAAAATTAAAGGAAAATCATAAAAGAACATATTGGGATGTTGTAGTACAAGAATAGAACATATTTATAAAGTAAATAATGTTATAGTAAAACAAGTAGAGGTAGATTCAATAGTGGGAGTGTAGAAGGTATTTACATGGTTAGGATGAGAGAGAAGGTGGCATGGAGGCCAACCATTGAACAACTTGTGGCATTTCGGGCCTTTCCTTCTGCATCTGACTCGTGCACTCACATGCGATGCGTACATACTCCCTAACACTCTCCTCACTCAACCCTTCTCTTGAAATATTCACATCTACCATTCCCATTTCCGCATTTTGCTCCTTCATCTTCCTGGCCCACTGGACAATCCCAACGTCATGCTCGCCCAATTTCATTGGCAAATTGGGCCGCTGACTCGACATCGTCTCAATCATCAAAATCCCAAAACTATACACATCCACCTTCGTGTTTGCCACATTGGACCCTTCAATGTATTCGGGCGGCATGTACCCCATTGTGCCCGCGAACTGTGTGGAAACGTGCGAGTGCGTTTTATCGATACTGCGGGCCAGCCCAAAGTCAGCGATGTGGGCCTGGAACTTTGAGTCCAGCAAGATGTTGCTGGCCTTTATGTCGCGATGAATGACGGGCTTCTCGAGCCCGTGGAGGTAGGAAAGCCCATGGGCCACGCCGCGGATGATGTTGACGCGAGTTTCCCAGGGCAGGGGGGCGCGAGACTGATCGGGCTCGTGGAGCCACTGATCGAGGTTTCCCTTTTCGATGAACTCATAGACGAGTAAACGTTCTGGGCCGGAGGCCCAGTACCCGAGGATTCTGACGATGTTTGGGTGGTTGAGCTTGCTTAGGGTTTCCATCTCCGCCCTGAACTCGCGGAAGCCCTGGAAGGCGTCAGGGGAGAGCTTCTTGACGGCGACGAGGGCGTTGGTGGAGAGGCGGGCCTTGTAGACAAGGCCGAAGCTGCCGTCGCCGACGATGAGGTGCGGAGAGAAGTTTTCGGTGGCGACGGCGAGCTCCTCCCACGTGATCTTGATGAGGTTGGGGTCGAAGGACCAGCTGGCGTCGACAACGGCGAGGGAGAAAGAGGCGTCGCGGGCGGGGGCAGGTCTGGTTGATCTCTGAGTGGTGCGGGGGCGGGTGCGGGTGCGGTCTTTGGAGGAGTTGTGGTACTGCTGGCAGAGCATGATGGCTCCGGCGAGGAGGAGCGTGACGATGAAGAAGCTGCCTATGGCGGCGACGATGGCTTGGAAGGCGTGGTCCATGGGAGGGGCAGAGTGATTGATTGACTGAGTGAATTTAGAGAGAGAGAGATATGAATGGTTTAGGGAGAGGGAATGGAAAATTGAGAGGAAAGTGTGATTGTGATTTCGTGGAAGATGTTGTGGGAGACCAGTCAACGGATTTGTTTACCTCATGAACTCCATTTTAACCCCACTTTTCTTTTACTTTGCATTTCCATCTGCTGTGAACTTTGGCCCTTTCTATTAGTTTTGGCGCTCTTGTTGACTTCAGAGCTTCATTATTGGTGCTGGGTCTGTTGACCTTAGAGAACGAAGGAGACGGGTTGGATGAAGCTGGTTTACATGACTCTGTTTCTTTTACGCCTTCGTTATCTATTCAATTATTAAGTTCCATGATCGATTATCGTGAAGTGAACTTCTGACATGTTTTGGGCACTTCCTCGTCTACTTGCATTTTTCCTGTTTTTTCGGACAAAGCAATCAAGAGCTTTTCTTTGACTGTTGAAAATCTCGTTTCTATTGATTTGACATGTTTACCCCGATGGGGTTGGACCCATTAAAAAATACTTCCCACTGAAATCTATTACGGTACTTTTGAGGACCGATTCTTCCTCCACCTCCGTAATCCTAACATATTTCTATTTTAGTTTTAAAAAAATGATAAAAATAGTCCTGGGATTTATATTTTCTTTTTTACTTTATAGGTTGTACAGACTATAATATAATTAAAAAATAAATATAGTATAGATTATATAATTTATAATTATATTTTCTACATTTTTTATATTGTAGGTCGTATAATTTTTAATATAAAATTTTTTTAAAATATATTATGGATTGTGTAACCCGTAATATATTTAAAAAAATTTTTATATTGTAGGTTAATAAACCTGCTTGGTGGTTATCACGTTATATTTGAACGTCTCTAATTCAATTCTGGGCAACAACACAAATTACTAAGAACCTGTACGTGTGTGGATTGTACAATCTTCAATATACTATTTTGTACTATTTTTATCTTTTTTTCAAAATTAAAATAAGAATATATTAAAATTATGAAGATGCAGAAGTCAATATGAAGGTATAGAAATAATCACTCCTTTTTCGGACACAAAAGATGTTTCCTTCATGATCAATAAAGAAGTTAAAGATGTTTCCTTCATGATCAATAAAGAAGTTAATTTAAAGACACCAATATATACTAGACAGATCATACTTCGACATCTTCTCATTTCGCTTACTATCATTATATTATTTTATGAATTGTTATTGTTTTAATATAATATTTTATTAATAAAACCAATTGTAAAGTAGGTGTGATAAAAAAAAAGGGGTTCTCAAACAATATTTTTCCTGTATATTAACACGTAAGTTCCTTGTGCACATACTGAAAACAAGTGACAGTTGTAGTGATGAAAAAAAAAAAAAGACAGCATCCTTCCACTTAAAGGGATGTCACCAGACATTTATGTTATGTTGAAATGGGAAGTTACAAAGAGTGAGACTCACAAGAAAGAACTTCATTATCCTTTCATTTAAGGCGTAAAAATGACTGTAAAAATGACTGAGACTACTTTCGAGTTACAGAGACCGGCAAGAAATGTCATTTTTTTTTAAGTTTCAAAGATTTTGATTGAACACTATAAAGATAATCTTAAAATCTTCTGAAATTTCAATTCAATATACCTCTATAATTTTATTTCTTTTGCTTACCTTCACCAAACAACGAAAAATTATTTCCCCATTGTTTTCTAATTTCACCAGTGCAGAAAATTTTTAATTTTGCTTTAATTAATTTCAAATTATACCACCTTTATTTCATTTTTTTTCCTCCTTATATCACTAACCATCCAAAGTGAAAAAAAAAAAAACACTGTCTATTTAAGGAGAAGAAAAAAGAGAAAAAAAAAAGAGAAAGACATTTTGTTATAATGAAAAGGTAAAAAATAGTTATATATATATATATATATCTTACATTTGTTCTTTCTAATTCTCGGTGTCTGCTTTGGAAAACCGTTTTGATTTTGTCTAAAATATAATTGTCGATAGCTACTTAGAGGAATATCCCATGAGCTATGCCTTAACAATTCGCTCTATTTCGTCCAGATGCCTTAACAATTCGCTCTATTTCGTCCAATCAATTAGACACTGATGTCCGGCAAATAATCAATTCAAACAAGTTATCGTTGATTTGAAATATACGATAATATCACATCTATGTTACGTTAAAATGATTATCATTCTTTCCACGGTTCATAAAAAATATAAAAAAATACTAATTTAACACCACTATTCATATTATATTTTTATTTTCATTTAATACTGTATTTTGTTAATAAAATATTATATATAAATAAAATAATAATATATATTAATATTAAATAGTATCAAAGATGAATAATGATATCAAAATACCACTATCTAAAAATATATAATAACAGGCTATCAAAGAATATACCATTTAATTTTTTCACATACAACCAATAGTTTATCCCCTGTATTTTCATTTCCAAAAAAAATTATAAAGCACAAAAAAGGAAAAATAATAAATAAATAAATATTATAAAGATTTATTCATCGAGTCTTAGATTCTCAATTTAATGAATTTTAAAAAGAAGTTCCCTCAAATTTGACCACATATTCAGTGACATTGAAAATTACAGATGGGAAAAAAATGCTGATAAAAATAAAAGATGGGTAAAAAATGAATTGAGAATTTCAACCTGTCAAGAACTTAATTTCGTTTTCATTATTAACTTCAGTAGGTTTTGCTTGCCCAGGTGCCCTTTGCGCAGTGCAAGCAACATTTTTGACAATTGACGAGTAAAGATCAAACTCAGCCTTCAATTTTAGGCAGCAAGCCTGTATCCACTTCTCTGCCACTGTGGTGGATACGCTGTCTTGGCTATCCCTCTCGTGTTCCTCAATAGCAGGCCGTATTTCATCGTATAAGGAATCAAGAGTAGATGTAGCATCATCCTTTCTTTTCTGCATGGAGATACCTTTAAATAAGAGATGAACACAAAACTAGACAAAGAAATACAATCGGCACCATATGCTATACATACCATAATGGAATGACAGTTGAGCATTTACTATGATGCACCAAACCCCTATTACAATTCTCATCTAAACGATGCCTAACAATTTTATTATTTTCATCTTGTTGACATTCACAACTTTTCGTAATTTCTTACGTTCGCATTAAGCAGTGATGGTCAGAGCAGATGTGCATTAAGCAGTAACTGCAAGATGAAGAGATTTGGAAGGTGGAGGGACCGGAGGAAAAGGAATTCCCCAATATGAAACCAAAGGATTTGACTTTTCGAAAAAAGAGTGCAGAGTGAAAAAAGTGCTTATAAATTTAACTAATTTCAAATAATAAACAAATGCACTTTTACTTTCTCACTTTATATTGTTGATTACTGGGGACTATATTAGAATCAGCAACAAATATGATTTGGGTGGTCTGCAACTGCACAATATAAAGGAGTGACAGGATTGGAGTTTGCCACCAAACTAAACAACTTTTACAATTTCAAGGTTACAAAATCATGCACAGCCACCCCCTGGATAAACTCTTTGAGGCTTCCACCTCAAGTTCAAATACATTTACTTTTCTTTAAATGATCGATCTCGAATGTGAACTAGTCATTTCAAACAAAGGATCCTCCAGATCCAATTACGTATTGCTAACTAGTAACTACATTACTAAAGCAATCCTTGCAAGAGGACGTACCTAAGATTAAGTCCACCAATAACAAATTAGAGGCCAAGGTTATCATGTCCAGCAATCAGCAACAACAAAAACTAAAGAAAGTCGTACCTCACAATTCAAAATCTCCTCTTGTGCTTCCTTGGATGCTAGGAGGCCAGCGGCATACTTTGCATCAATTTTCTTCTCTACGAGATTTTTAAACCTTCCGCCATTATATGCCCTTGATCTTTTGGTTGAGATGGACCTAGGTCCAATGTGATAGTTTCTGCCTGCAGCATTACTTCGGATTCGTGATATCATTGCATTCTTTTGTGACAGCGTCTGTTCAGTATCGTGGGAGTACAAGTGCATATCCTCATCTGCCACTTCAGTTTTAATCTTTTTGACATCTAAACCTTTCATCTGAACTGAATCAAGGGACTGAACATTGAAACCAGTGGAATCAGATAGTTGCTCAGCTTTAAACATAACATCCAACGAGGATTGAGTTCGTCCATTAACATTTGACAGTGGTTCATCCTCTGCGGAATCATATACAGGAATTTTCTCGACAGAGTACCTGTAATCAAGAACATCAACAAGAAGATTATGCACCAAATCACCATGTGAAAAAGGAATCAAAGGAACAGTGTAAAACAATTTAGCATTATTTTAAATTTTGAGTATTTAAAAGTTAAAAATGTAAATATGTTATATATAAATACAATAAATATCAGGAAAAAGTATTTTTAATCTTAATCAGGAATTTTATAACTACTAATCAGGTACTTTAGAACTAATTAAATTTTGTTTATAAAAAAGTTAAAATGCTCACATTTCCTGTTCTGATACAATAAAATAAAAGTTTAATGGTTATGCTCCTTTACACTGTAGTTTGTGACTGAGAGTGTAAAACTGTTCTACATTTTTTCATTGCTGGTGCATAACCTATTGTCTTTAAAAATAAATATATCAGGATAAAAACTTCATTTCAATTAGGTGAAAAAAAAATGTCTAAATTAGGTTAATAAGTGAAAAGTTAAAAAATATAGACACTTTCTTCGGTTTTGTATATTAAAAAAGATTTAAATAATATTTTTAATCTATAAAAAAAAATTGTTTTTGGAACTAATCTATTGAACTTTTTTATTTGTATTTGCAAAGAAATATGAAGTCACTCACCTTTACAACTCACAAACGCACTGGTGAGAGACTAAAACACACTATTTTATTTTAGGTTAAATATAAGGGGAAAAAGCACAACAGAAGTTATAGAGGGACTAATCACAAGATAACAAATATTATCAAACACTAAAAGCATTTAAACCTAAAATAATTATAATGTTTAATGACATGTATATAAAATGAAAAATCAAGCCATTACTTTTAACTTTGTTAGTACATGTGCCAAAAATGAAATGTATGAAAATTTAATTTAGTGACTGGATTTTCAAGATTTCCATGTGCAATTGTAACCTGGTTGATGATGCTAGTTCGTTCCCCCAGAGTCAAAGGAAAAGTTTGAAACAATGACATTAGTTTCAGGGGATAGGTAGTCAATACTAAATCATTTTATGTTGCTTATTACAGTGGTGTGAAGATTCCTAACGGAGAAAATGAAAACTGCTATTTATAGAGGAATGCATCATAAAGAAAGAATACACTAAAAATTACCTATCATCATCATCTTCCCATAGATAAGTATCCTCCTGCTCAATTTTCCCAACACGGAGGAAAATAAATTAATAAAATAATAATAAAAATAATAAAAGAAAAGGAAAAGTTAAGAAAAATAAAGGAATAAAGCTAGCTATTTCCAATTATTAAAAAATATGTTTCCCCCAATGAAACGATTGTCGGCGCATGCATCCCACATCCCACTAGATCAAAACTGATACAACAACAACCAAGCCCTTTACCAGAAGTCAGGTTGGTTACATCGATCAATCAAACAAAGCCACAGGTTGTTTGTTTCAAGGTATCATTAAAAAGGATTCCTGGGAAAGTGAATTAGGGAATACCACATTCGCATGCTGCGTAGAAGTTTTGAACAGATTTTCTCAGGAATTATTGATTCTTAGGAATATAAGATGTCCATATTTCCCTTGGTGAAAATATTCTAACAGGAATATAAGCTATATAAGTTTCTTCCACGTTTCTTCTCCCACTTTCATTTTTTTCAACTTTTTATTAAAAAAAAATATTTATCATAAAATTACTAAATGTCGACCAAACATTTTCATGGAAATGTTATTCTTGAGAATAATATTCATGAGAAGCTGATTCCAGGATATAAAACATAATACATTGAAACAAACGCTACCATAGTGTTCAATAAACAAACTATAGACCTTCAAATTCTTCCCAAAGACTTTGCTTATAGTTTTTCGGCTTCCCTCTGCCCCTAGCACTAAGACTACCCTCCATGTGATTTAATCTCCTAATTCAGGCCTCTAGTGATCACCACTACACATGCTCAAACCATCTAAGGCAAGATTCTACTATGTTTTCTGCAATGGATCAAAACTGATAATCAAATTGAACAGAAGAACTCGCCTCTTTAATAAAGCTTCCATATCGACACATTTTCAGTATTATTTAGGTTAATATTCAATTATCTACACTATCAAAAGAATAAAAAGCATCGACTCATCACCGTTCTCAAGTTATCAGCAAGACTTAAAAAGCTCATGGTCTACAAGACTGCAACAATCACGCCATGCAAAGCATACAAAAGATTCATTTAAACACTTATTTTTTGTGGTGTTAAAACTACCTAGCAACGATTACCTGAAAACCACGAGATTTTGCTCCAAGGAACCCTGAACATTTGAGAGCACCACATAGGCAACGAACCTTTGCACCTCCAAACCATTCAAAATTATAATCATAAGCTAATTCAGTTCCAATAGGAATATCATGTTTTGCAAATATTCCAACTCTTATTTCCCCCAACACATTCCATTTTCTCGTCTCACAATTCGGTTGACTGCAAACTTAAAAGTATTCATTTGATATCAAACCTTGGGCAAGGGAAACAAAGTAGAACAAGAAAAAGAGCTACTATATTTGCATATTAGCAGGTTCGTTATACTTAATCTTCATATTTTTGTTTGAAGTGATTACCAGGAATGATTTATAAATCTAGCAAGGCTTCCTTTCCTGGTTGCATCAATAGATTCAGATGCATTAAGGCAAATGATAAATGCATCTTTAAGGCCTGCAAAAAGCAAACAATTTTTTAGAAAAATGCGCAATCAAATACCAGACAAACAGAAAAATTTTGGCATTTGACCTTGATTTTCATAAGCCTGGGATCTACGTTTGGCTTCTTTCCATGATATTACTTCTCCACAGTATTCGATGACAAATTGTCCTGCCTGTATGAAATATATAAATTGAAGTGTGGTACTGCTGAACTAAAGGAATGACTACATGATAAGCCATATCCATAAAACATAAAATGCATTGAAATTCATCAGGTTTTGCAAGAAAGTTTCCCTTTTCCTTTTGCTAATTTCACAGCAATTCATTATATCATATGATTACCTTAAGATCCTCACCAGCCAAAAGACCCCATCCACGGCCTTCAGTCTTAAACAACTTTGTTTTAGCATATTCACACTTCTGAAATTTCTGTAACCATGACATGGGGAAAATGAATGTAGTAATTGATATTGGCCTCATCCAAAATAAATTCAAGGTTAAAAAACGTTGTAGAAGGGCATTCTTGAGCACCACTGAGAAGTTTTTTAAATGAAAAAAAAAAATATATATATATATATATATATATAAGTAAGCAATAATTATGTCAAGTCCCCTCAAACACAGGAATTAACTTCTCACGATCAACCCAAACTACCGGCAGGATTGTTATAGTAAAACCAAAAAACTGTATCTTTAATAATATTTTTGTAGTCAAATGATGCATACGAAACTGAATTTACATAATATATATAATATCATCAAATACAAAGCTAAACATGAATTCACCTGATTTTTGCATAAGATATCACAAGGGCAATAGCCAGGGGTGCATTCCGTGCTGGTTAAAACATTCAAGCAGCTATCCCCGCATGCACTGTCAGTGTCATCAGCATCATATTTGCATTCACATATAGCAATATCCTCCTCCTTCTGCTTCTTGTGCCTGGAAAGAAATGAAGTGAAAGGTAAACAACTCAATATTACTTTTGAAGCTTAATCCAGAGCTGTGATACAAAATATTCATTAGATTTTCCATTTAAGATTGGATTGATAAGAAGGGGTATAATGGGCATTATAACCTATGCTATGTTAAGATGATAGTAAGGAATGTAATGAGTTAATAAACCACTATTCGTTTTTTTAAAAGGTATAATCCAATTATAATGGCACCAACTCTTTTCCTTGCTAGGTTTACATCTTTAGGGTGACTGTCCTTACTAACTTTTCTACACATTGGGATAGTTGGAAGGATGTCCACATTTCGTTGGATGGGCAGCTTAATCTTACTAACTGTTGTTTGTCCAGTAACCACTCTCCAGTTCTCCATGGGTAGTGGCTCAAAGGAAATGGGCTGCGTCATCTTACTAAATCTAGTGATCAGGAGACGGCCAGAGAGATGATACTTGATATTGAGACGAAGTGTCTATTTAGACAAACTTCTTTATAACCACTTATAGGAGGGAGAAAAAAATAAAAAGGAAAATGAAATACTTGATATCTTCAAAAGCTAAAATTAACTTATCCATAAGCTAAAAATTAGCTTTTGGAGATACTAACATAAGGAAACTTATGCAAATTAGTTTGGCATAAGTTAGTTTTAACTTTTAGAGAAACTTATTTAATTTATTTGTTCTTATTTTCTTCTCATATAAGTATTTATGAAAAAAATTATCCAAACAGGATCATAACTCCAAGTATGTCAAATAACCAATGAATAAGGACAACAAAAGAAACACCAATAAGCATAATAGCATGTTCAAATGAACGAAACTATACCCGACTTTGACTTATTACTGACACAAAATGCAGCACTGCTAAATCATTCAAAAGATTTTTGTATGACAACTTCATGATTTTAAAGACGACCCAATCAGGATGCATGTTTTGTGTTAATAGAATTACATTGAAACACCATTAAGCAAGCAATCAGTAGTCAATCAAGTTAAAGAATACAAGGGGTATGAATATTCAATTTCAACAATACATGGCGTATGAATTAAATTCACAATAAGAAGCAGTTTCCATCAAAATATACTATGATCACAAAGAATTGGAGTTGTCAAAAAAGAGGAGGGAATGATGGAAGAAAACACCATAAAGTAAATACTGTATAAGGAACTACTAACCTTCGCACGAAAAACTCATTTTGATTTATATGTATGTACTGAGGCAACTCTTCAGTAAAAGGATCCTTCAAAGTAACAATGTCCTTGTTAATTGAATGAAAACACGCATTAACATGATAATATCGTTTTTGAATAAAATAGTAATATGAAAATATAAAAAGCCTAGACATAGAGGAAGGAAGTGAAGAAAAAATTACCATCTCTGCAATGGTTGTATTCGTAACCTGTAAAATTAGAAAACATACATAAATTTAGAGACACCAAAGAACATAAATTAATAAGTTCAGGACTCAACTCTGTTAGCTTTATACACGCTGCAATCTACTAGCAAATTAAACCAAACTTCTAGTAACAAAAGTAACATAATAAGCAACATGATCATTTGAAATGGTAATGTAGGAAAATAACCACAGCCTTCTGTGCTCCATTTACCGATAGGAGAATCAAGTTCATTTTTTTCTATATTTTCAAGGAATTTGTTAAAAAAATAACCTAATTTGTTAAAATTTTCCTTCAACAAGCATAGATAGCTACTTTTCACCATTAAGACACTGGTTAGAAACAGCTCTTTACCCATTCAAGCAATCCCAGTAGATATTTTTCTTATAAACTAGTTTAAACCTAGTTTCACGTTAACTAAATCGCAAGAGTGTGAATCTACTGAAGAAGAACACAATGTCATAACAAATTTCTCTAGGCATAATGTGGAAATTTGCATCCAGGTTTTGGCCCTTCCTTTTGCCTTTCTTCATTTTTCATTTCAATTGGGTGTTATCCCCGTCACAATTACACTTAATGTAATAGGGACGTACTTGAAGGTGACCTAACCTAAGAGTCATATACTCAATCTATTGAGTAAAAATTTCACAAGTCCAGAGATGCTACTAAGGATAAGCTTGTTATTAACAAATAAATAATTCCAACAGATTTTACTAAAACCCTAAAGAGCCTAAGGAGGAAGAATTGAGACAGCCATAACAATGGTAGGACTAAATTCACCTCCAAAAATAAGAATTTAACATGACCAGAGAATTTAACTCAACCGTCATTGCAAAAGCGATAAATAGACTGTGATAGTGAAAACCTGTGCTAGAAAAAATTATCAACGAATTTCGAATGCGCTTATCGGTCTCCGGTGTTAACAGAAGATCTGTCGGCACTGACGGATAATTTTTCCGGCTACGTCCCGGTTTCCGGTGAGCGGTGCCAGCAAAGTACAATGGTGCCGAGGATGACCGTGGCGTTGGACCCGCAGCGACGGCGGAAAAAGTTACAGACACTCAACCCATGAAAAGGAACGAAATAATTTCATAATTGCATAATGAAAATTTAGACTAAGTTATTAATTTACTTCTTTGTTTTCTTTAAATCATTGAACCTTTTTCTCATTTTAAAAATTTAAAATCTTATGTTTGAAAAAAATAAAAAATGATTTTATAATGGTGCAGAATGGCATAAATATAAAAACTTATCAAAAATTTACATAATAATTTGATAATAGATTGTTTTGATGAAAATATGTATTTAGGTTATTGGCAATTTTCATCTCTCTCTTTTTTTTTTCATTTAAACCACAATTTTTGTGGATATTTTTTAGTTTGTATAGTTTATTTTATTTTATTCGAATTTTCTCTTAGTGAAAAATAAATAAGGTTTTTTTATTATATTAATCATCCTAATTATTGTATTAATCTATGGGATTATAATTATTGAATTTAATTATTTTCATAAATTTCTATATTTGTTAAACAAAACCTAAAATTTAAATTTATAGTCATAAAAATAATAATAATAACAAAAATGAAAAAAATAAGTTACATAAAAAAAATACGGATAAGTTTATCTCATATTGTACTTTAGTTAGATAATTTTATTTTTAATAAATAAAAAAAATATTTTATTTATTTATTTAATAGAATAAATAATTGAATAATATTTTATTTTAAAATAATTAAATATTATTTTAATAATAATTATATAGTTTTTAATATTACTTTTACAAAATTATATACTTTTAAAATTTATATTATTTTTTAATTATTTATAAAAATAAAAAAATTATAAAAATATATATTTTAATATAATAAAAGTTGAATAGACGTTCACTTTTCACTTCTAGTAGAATATTATAGATACAACAATATAGCAGCAAAGACACATTAAAAAACAAGCAAATTATCAAGAAACAAGGGACAAATATATATATATCACGAAAGCCAAGCTTTTTAAATAATATTGTATCCACAGGTTACAAGAAAAATTATTTTTATTTTAATGAGATTATATTAAATATTTTCAAAAAAAATTTAACCTTCATTAAATGTATCATTCACGGCTTAGATTTTCCGGAAAGAAACAGTATTATTAAGTACTTCTCAACTATTTTTATTAATTTCTGAAATAACAGTTATAATTCCGTTATTTCCGGAGTTTAAAACCCATTGGAGGTTTGAAATTGAGGTTTGACAAAATAGATATATTATATAAAGTGGGTGTCATAATTAGATATCTTATTATTTTTATTAAATAATAACATATAATGTAAAATATGTTTTATAATTATTCAGTTGATTCTTAATTTACCCTTTTAGAAATATTTAGTATCATTCCAATATTTCTTAAATGCTTAATTATCAAATAGAATATATAGATGCAACCATACACTCCAACATGAAACTATCAACCATTTAATATTTAATAAGTACAAAAATATGTAGATATAAATGTTATATGTTTATCATTTTTTATTATTTTATGATTATAAATTTATATTCTCTTATTAATTTAGTTATTTTGTATACATTAAAGAAAATGTAACTTTCCACTTGGTTGGTTAGTTATTTAATATTTTTCTTATATAAATAAGTGAATCATATGTTTGCTTATAAATAACAAAGTAGGACAAAAGATCATACATCTTAATGGTATTGATAATTATTATAAAAATTTATCATACAATAAATAACATGGCTAAGAAATTAATATTAGCACAATATACCTATGTACACACTAAAAAAATAAATAAAAAAATGTTTTACATTTGGCACTCTAGAAATTTGTACACATGTGACCATGGTCATGTTAAATAAGGAATTTTTTGTCTAAAAGAAAATGTGTTGTAGTCTTTTTACATAATTAAACTATTTCTCTTAAGTCATAAAAATCGGACTCCTAAATCTAGAAAATGGTTTTGAATAAAAGAAAGGTTAAAAAATATTCTCAAACACCACTATCATTTCTTTATAAGATTGCATACTAAACAAATTTATAAAACAAAAACTGAAAAACTCACCCAACCAAACGATTCCTTTAAAAACTAGGAAAAAATAATAATATATAAGCCTTATCATTAAAAGATATATCTTTATAATGTCCTTTCGGCTGCATTTAATTTCATGTTGTTGGGCTATTAAAAAAAAATATTGGATTACTTATTTTTAACCTAATTAACATCATATCCATTTTGTTGTAAACAAGATACCCACCTCAAGTTACCTTAAAAATAAAAATTGAGTTTAGCATTTAACAAGAATAGATTTGAGTTCAATTTTATAGTTACTACTTCTTCTCCATTCCTTTTTAACACTTGAATTTTTTTCATAGACTTAGGTTTATTTATTTGTGATTATATCATAACTGAATAAGTCCTATCTTTTTTCCTTTTTCTTTCATCTTCTTTTGTTTCTTTGTCAAATTTTCTTTCTTTTATGTTTTTCTTCTTCAAATTTTTTATCTTTTTTAAATCATATCCTACCGTTTAGTAGTTGACATGTCAATGACTATTTCCCACCCATTAAATTTTAATTTAAAATGTTTTTTTTCTTAAAAATCTCTCAATTTCTTTCTCTGCTGGTATTTGAGTTTATTATTGGTTTGATAAGTTGAAAGAAGTTCTGTTTTAACTAGTTTAGATATTGACTGAAATATAATATTGTATTATTTTTTTTAGGTCTTTAGGATTTTGAATAATTTTAAACTTTTTGTAGTTATTTTGATTGCAAACAATAAGAAAAAATATTTTTAAGCTATAATACTGATTTTGTAGTTGTTAGTATTTGACACAAAAGTTTGATTAAAATGTTTGATTTAAATTATTTGGTTTAATATTCATATCAATTTTGAATTAGAAATGGATTTCAAAAGTCAAAATTACTTATATTAGCTAAATTAAGTAAGATGTGATTTTATTGAGTCCAAATGGATGTTTGGAGATAAAATTTGAGGAATAAAATGTATAGTACTAATCATTTTCTCTTTTTCTTAAAAAGTTTGTTGCTTAAGCAATTGATATTTTAGAGTTTTGGGGAGTCATTGTTTTAATTTCTAAAGGATTTATTAACGAAGACTAAAATAAAATTATCAACTTTCATTGATAGGTGGATGTTAGCCTTCCAGATTACAGTCTTAAGGTTGACTAGGGAGGAATGAAAGTTCCACTTAGGAAATATCTAAAATACCAAATTGTTAAAGTTAAAGGATAATTTTTATGAAATGTCTTCTCTTAAGATTACTAAATATGTGAGAATTCAAAATTCAACCAAAAGTGACAAAAGACTAAAAAAATATATTATAGAACAAAAATAAACTTATTCAATTAAAAAGTTTGATCGATGAAGAAATATTTTTACTTTGTAACTTTCTCACTAGTGTTATATGATCTGGAAAAAAGAAATGAAAATCAACTCCAAATTTTAGAGAAATCAAAGAAATTTTAAAGAGGAGAATTTAAAAACATGGTAAATTTTTAAAAATAAAAACTAAATAGTTAAAACTAATATATATATATATATATATATATATATATATATATATATATATATATAAATTTATCTTCTAATAAATAAATATTTAGAACATTTATTACATGATGACATGTGATTAAATTGAGATTTAATTAAATTCTCACTATAGAATAGACATCATATGAAGAAGAAAAAGTGGTAAAGGTTTAAGGATTCTACCACTTGTTTTTAGGTGACGATTATTGCAGGATTATACAAGAGCACAAATAACTATATATTACTCGAATAGAAAACTAATCAGACATAATTTATAAGACTCCCCATTAGAGGAAAAAAAGATGATGTTTGTGTTTGCATTCATTCAATTGATGGAAAACATGTAGTTGTTGTTGTGTGGAGATTGCCTTATAAGAAAGGAAGAAATGAGAGTGAAAGAGATGCTTAAAAAGCTGACTTTGCAAGGAGAATAAATGAATGCCTAGGTTTGGGTAATGCTTTAGTGAACAGGTTGGGCATGGAATATTTATGATTATTATTGTTATTAGGAAAAGCAACAATTTTTGATATGGGAGAAGGGTTAAAGCGTCTGAATCTGGCACGGTCAAGCCAGAGCCAGGTTGGAACTTCACTTTTCTCATTTCATTCTTTTCTTTTTATCTTTTCAAAGACGCAAGATTTGACTGATGCAAAAGAGAAAATCCTATACAAATAGAATACATACAAACATACTCTCTTAAAATTAAAATTTGTAATATTAAAATTTATATATTTTATAAATACTAAACAAGTTTTTTCAAATTTTGTAAGAATGGAAAAACTATATAGAGACCAAAATTTAAACATGATACGGTTTAGGTATGATGATTTAAATAGTTTTGATGTTAATATAACATACATCAATAAATATGCTTTTACCAACAAGATTAACACATAAGATGACCAGCTTCCTTAGACATACAAACAAAAAATTAATTATGTAACTGTATATTTAGAAAAATATTTATTAAAAAAATCTATTTCCAATATAAGGAAATTGTGCACTTATAAAGATACGAGAAAAAATTGATATTTAAAGAAAAAAGAATTCAGCATAAACAATCTGACTAGTATTCTTTATAAATAAGGAAACATATTGCATAAAATAAATATAGCGAATAAATATTAGTATAAATAATCTCTCTTCGTAAAAAAAATTATATTAGCTTCGATTAATTTTCAGATTAAAATAATCTTATTAATGATGTTCAATTTTTTTTAAGAAAATAATTTCATTTAAATGAGCAAAGTGGCTATTCAAAATTTGATTAACAATGGAATAAAAAGGAAGATTATTAAGCTTGATTTTATCCCATTAAAGTAACTTTAAAATTTTATTTAATAAATTAAAGTTGAAAATTATAGAACGGATTGATGAAATTATATTCTGACACAGAAGATGACAAATTTTCACTGAATAATATTTGGCTTAAATGGAACATTCGTATTTTGGTTTTGCCCTAAGTTAACCTAACTCCATGAAAGAGAAAGGAGTGGTTCCATCAGAGGAGTTGGATCATGCTACTGAACATGGGCCCACCACATGCTGACGTGTCCCTAGTAAATTTGGTAAGTGAATATCTAAAAGAGAGTTCGCTGTCACCCCCACAGATAATGACCTGAGAAGATGAAATCAAACTAAAATAAAACAAGAAACAAAAGTTATTAAAAAACACTATTTCATGCATTTTTTGGTATCTTTTATTTTCTCAAGTTACTATATTTTTTAGGAATATTAATAAAACTTAATAAGTATTGGATCTCACGAGAGAAGTGTTAAAAATATTTGCTGACTTATATTCTTTTATTAATTAAAATTCTTAACAATTTTCTTATATTGAAGGCATATCTTATTAATATGTATGTATATTAACAAAAATATATGAGATTTATTAAATATAACTTATTTTTAGAAGTAATATACTGATAAGTTATAACTATGTTTTATGTTGAGCGCACACAATCTTTTACATATACTATCTTTCATTTGTTAACTTTTACTAAAAATTATGAAAAATATTGTATTTGATTTTTGTTTAATGATTATCTTTCTTAATTTTATAGTTTTTAATTAATTTTTACTAATATAAAAGCGTGTTTGTTCATATTTCGCATATTTGGTTGAATATGATATGTGATTTGTTTTATGGAAAATGAATTATAAACTTTTGAAATAAGTAGGATTGATTTCAAAGAAAAATTAAAATTTAATTCAGTTGTATTTTCTAAATAATAGTTGTAGAGTATAAAACATTGAGTCAAAATCCACTTATACAATATTCTCGATGTGTGTTTAAGTAAGTAAAAATATAAAAATAATAGAAAAAATAAACATAAGACTCTTTAAATAGTTTTTATAAAATTGGTCTCTATTTATAATTTTTTTAGAATTATTTATTTTTAATAAATAAAAGTTATAATTATAATAATAAATAAAAATTATGGTATTTAATAATATAACATTTATATACAATTAATAAAAATTATAATAATTGATATATTAATCTTATAAAATATATTGAATAAGAATAAATTACGTAATATTTGTTACCAGAGCTTAACATGTGTTTGATTCCTAAGAAAAAAAATATGGTAGAAAATATATTTTTAAAATAAATTTGACATTTAATTTTTCTATAAGAAATAAACAAGTGTACTAAATTTCATAAATAAAAAGGTGAAGCGTGTTTTCAAATAAAATAAAGGATGTCTAAAGAATACGCTAGATTTGTTAACTATACTAAGCTTTGCTGTAGTTTATTATATATTTGATTTAATAATTATCCAATAATAAAAAGTGTGTAAAGAAAAGAGTGTGAAAGATTAAAAAAAAACAAGGGTGGTGTTGTTGAAAATTTTGATTTCATCATTATTTTCACTTGATTTGGCTTCAATACAATACATTATAGCAGGGCACACTCACAGAAATTTTGTTTTCATTTTGCCCGAAACATTCCTCAGTGCGAATCCAAAATTCCAAACTCGGAAACCGCCATCTCTGGGATCACAATCACTCTCCTTTTCTCTCTCTTCTTTTTCTTTTCAGTGAAGCTTTTCCATCGCATTCCAGACTGAGCCCACAAATTTTGACCCTCTCTCCGATTCTGTGGAATGTGAATGGGAGTGAGATGACCCCTTCCCACTTCCTCCTCTCCAACTCTTTCCTCACCTAGTGTGCCAGCCCAGAAGGACTCTTCATGGCTGCAAAGCGCGTGTACCAAGTTTGGAAAGGAAGTAATGTAAAGTTCACTTCTTTTCCTCTTCTTCGTTGCAATTTTAGTTTTTTATGCCATCTGGGTATGCTCTGGGTTCGTGGCTCTTTGATTTGCTTCGTGCTAAAGGCTTTGAATTTCTCGGGTAGTTTTGGTTGCTGGAATGTGAAGTTGGAGCTGGATTTTTTCTTTTTTTCACTTGAAGCATGTTTTCATTTGAAAGTTGGGTGTGTCTTGAAAGTTGAGATGGTACTGGGGTGGGTTATGTGTTATTTTTGGGGGACTGTACAACTTTGAATGCTGAGCTGTGTTGTGCATGATTACAGTTGGTTTTCAACTCAGTTGTTTGATTTATGATTATTATATTGTGCCTTATTAATTAATTGGAGGTGTTAGGCTCAATTAGCCTGCTTTGACTTTTTGGGAAATAATTTATGAAATGCAGAATTTGGCCTTCCTCCCCTCTGAAGTTTTACTGATTTTTTTGCTCAGGCTGTGTTTTTAGTTTTGGTGTAATAAAGGTAGAATTAAACAATATAGTAAGTTTGGGCTTTTGATCCCCTTCCAGTTTGTATCTTTGAAGATACTATGATAGTTTTTGCTACAAAAAGATAATTAAGTAATTTAACACCTTGGATTGAAATCATTGAGTGGCTCCTTTTCTTCTCTTATTTATGTTTTCTACATTTGTCTAAGAAGGGTGCGATTTATTTCAAATATTTTTTTGGTGATTCTGTGCTCTGAATAGAATTGTCATGAAAGATTTTTTAATTCTCTTGGCAACATGACTCCTGACTAAATATAAATTGTAAAGTTGATGTATATATTATTGACTGGGTTAAATTGGAATGTGGGATGGACCACTTGAGCAGCAGCGACAGATGTCTATTACTGTCATGTTTGGTGTGATATCAAGTGGTTTGTGGTAGAACAAGTTCGGGAAAGATGAGAAATATTATGTATAAGGGTTATTACCGGCTTTGGGCATGGGCATTCTTCCATGGTCTAAGTAGTTACTTTTGAAGATATGCTGAAATTGACGTCCCCATTCCCTGCTCTCGCATGAAGTGGTTGTCTGTACAGCTACTGGCTATTACAGTAATGTTTTTAATAATGGATGATGGCTGGTAATACTGATGGTATTGTAAATTGGAAGATTGATGCTACATAATTGATTGCAGCTGTGATGTTGTCAATTATTCTAATCTGCAGCCTGCAAGAGGTTATCTGACAAGTGATAAACAAAGGATGATTATGTTTCATCATGTGTTTGTTTGGTGCTCTTTTGTTTTACGTCATAGGTCTAAAATAGGATGAGAAACAAGAGAGATAAATGACCTTCAAAGTCTGCATGATATAAGTTTTGAGATGATCATGGACACATTCATCGAATGATAGTTGAACTATTGAAGTTCATAAAGAAATAGAGACATGTAGCCATAAATAAGCCTAAATAAGCTGATAATACTATAAATGGGCCACTTCTCTAGTACACCTGCTGAATTGTCTTGGGCTTTCTATTTATATGCCTTAAAGGTTTTGAAAGGCACAAGGAGTGTGAAATTTTATGGCATTCTGCTGTAATGTAATTCTCTAGCAGTTTATTGGTTTGAAACGAAATGCCAGAATTTTCCAGAGCATCTGTTTTCCTTTTACAGTTGTAGGGTAGGATCGTGCCTGTGATGGTGCTTAGTTAATGGCTTCTTCAAGGGATCAATCATTTGTGTACTAAAACATTGGAACACTTTATTGCATTTTTCAGCCAGTTTGCCTTGTTGGGTTCTTTCTGCCTTAGATAGGATAGGAGGATTCATTATTCTCCTTGTTTAATGTATGCTATTGCTCTCTTGAAATGATGTATCATTATGTTAATATTGGATTCTTTTGTCTATTAAAAGTCTTAGTTTTTTCACGAACTATTTTTCTGCAATTTCTTAACTCTAATTTTACTTTGTAGTTAATACTTTCTCATGATCTTCTGCAGAAATTCTTATGTGGAGGGAGGTTGGTATTTGGGCCTGATGCTAGGTCCCTGTTTTTCACCTTATTGCTGATTCTTGTTCCAGTTATACTCTTTTGTGTATGTGTAGCAAGACATCTCAGGCATGAATTTTCTTCATATAATTCTGGATATGCTATTTTAGCAGTGGCTATTCTCCTTACCATTCATGTAAGTTCAGTTAATTACGACTGTTCATCACATATTCTGTCCATCTTCCTGCATACCTGTTATGAGCAAGTGCTGATAACTGCAAAAGTGTGGTTTGTTTAACTAAATCACTGACATTAAATCATTCATCTCGTGCATCCATGTTTTTCCCCCCTAATAATCTTTGAATTTACTGGATTAAAGTTCAAAGCTGTTTTCCCCCCTAATATATCCACTATTAAGATATTGATTTTCTTTACTGATCCCATATAGCATTTCATAATGTAATCTCACAGCCTATGTTTCTAGGTTCTGGTGGTTCTCTTTCTTACTTCGTCAGGTGATCCAGGCTTTGTTCCAAGAAATTCTCATCCACCAGATGAAGAGTTGCGTTATTATGATTCTTCAGTCTCTGGAGATGCCGGGGGAGCTGGACGCCATTCTTCAGTCTCTGGAGATGCCGGGGGAGCTGGACGCCAAACGCCGAGTCTCCAATTCCCTCGAACGAAAGAAGTTATAGTCCATGGCATTGCTATAAAGGTGAAATACTGTGAGACTTGTATGCTCTATCGTCCTCCTCGTTGCTCACACTGCTCCACTTGCAATAACTGTGTTGAGCGTTTCGATCACCATTGCCCCTGGGTGGGCCAGTGCATTGGTCTGGTATGAAAGTTGACACTATGACATCTTGATTTTATGATACATTTTTCTTATTTATTGATGTGTTCTATTTACTTGTTTTCTTTGTTCTGAAATGTGCAGAGGAACTATCGCTACTTCTTTATGTTTATTTCTTCAGCAACTATTCTGTGCATCTTTGTGTTTTCCCTCTCAGCTCTTTACATCAAGGTTCTGATGGATAATTATAACGTCACAGTTTGGAAGGCCATGAAAGAATCCCCTGCATCTATCATACTAATGGCTTATTGTTTCTTCTCTCTGTGGTTTGTTGGTGGACTAACTGGTTTTCATTTATATCTTACAGGCACAAATCAGGTCAGTCCATTTTTTTTTTTTTTTTGACATTTCTGGTTTTAACATTAGTTTGTAACTGAATAAAGAAAGTTAAAAGGGATGATCTTGATGGTACTAATTCCACACTACTTTATCTAAAATCTTCCGTTGTTATTTCTGGAGTGTTCTTGTGTTACATGAGTATCTTGATGAACTAGGTCAGTGTCTCTTGTATTGCAGACTACCTATGAAAACTTCCGGTACAGAGCTGACAGCAGGATCAATGTTTTCAACCGGGGTTGTTTGAATAATTTTCTGGAAGTGTTTTGCACGAAAGTAAAGCCTTCAAGGAACAATTTCAGGGCATTTGCTAGAGAGGAGGTACCAAGGCCAGTGGCTCCGGTCATTGCGCGGCCTCGTGACCCAGATGACGGCTTGAACGGAGATCCGCGCCCTAAGGTTGAAGATGATCTTGACATTGGTGAAGACCTGTTGAAGATATCACAGCGCAGGAACATTGAAGAAGTTGTTGATGAGGACATTCGTGGCATAGGGAGCAATGGTGCACCCCACCATACATCTGAACCTGACTCAATTTTGTCCTCAGATCATCGTGCTCCCACCATTCGATCAGATGCTAGGCACTCCAGTTGGGAGAGGAGTGGAAACTGGGAAATTGCCCAAGAGGTTGTTCTTGCCAATTCAAATGTCACAGAAAGCAGAAACTATGTGACTTCAAAGGAAATGCGGCCATGAGGGGTGTGGTTTGTCTCCTACAATATTTTCAATGGCATCAGTCAAACATATATGATGTGGGGTTCCTTGCATACTAAAGATGGAAAAGGAAATGGGAGCTGAATTGGTTGGAACCTTTCTTTGTGGTAACCCTAGTTCTTTGGGAAAGCATATAGATGTGTGCATGTAATTTGTTTTGAGAGACAGTGTCCTTTCTTTTTCCCCTTATTTTTTAACAGTCCAATATATGGATCTCATCTTTACCTGCCTTTATTCTTTGTGTAAATAACCAGTTATGATACTGAAAAAGCTTTTTCTCCACAATATATGGGTTCTCTGATGCTGCAAACCTTGCTTTCATGTGATTGTGAGAGTGATTTTTTTTTGTTCCATGTGTCTCAGTTTTTGCCTTAGAATCTCTGTTGCCTTAGAGGTAAGTATAGTTGGTTAAAGATTATGAGTGAGATTGGATAAATAAATTAATCAAATATTCATTCAATAAATTCTTATAAGATGAAAGTTCCCTGTTACTAAAATAACTTAAAAGAAACTTATATTTTGGTAAATTTGGGAAATTTAATTAATCAAGTTATAGCTAAGATATAAAAAAAGGTTAACTTCAAATTTTTTAAGATGTTTTCTTTTGGATTAAAAGGAAGGTTATTGGTTTTAGAACATCGATATTTGTGGTTGATTGATTAAATTGGTACAAAATTACAAAAGTAGTTATTTGAAATATTTTACTTAACTGAGGTTCTTCTTGTTAAATTTGCTAAGCTACTTGGCAATAGATAATGGTATGATTTTTCTTTTTTGTTTTTTTAATTTGAACAGTGACATATATGGGGATGATAATTAGGCAAATAAGAACTGTTCACAAAATATAACAAGTTCGGTTGGGTAGCCAATTAATGGCTAGTTAAAAAAACCATGATTTGATAATATTTGAATAAGGGAAGAGTTAATTTTTTTTTATAAATTAATTCATATTTACAGATTTAACTAAAGAACTTATAGAGTATATTAATTACTTTTAATCAAACTGAATTTAAATATAATTATTTTATCAACATTAAAAGATTTGAATTTATGATTTTCTGAAAATACTAACAATTAAGAAAGAATTATATGTAAAAAACCTCAAGTACAGTAGTATAAAAGGATTTTAAAAAGTATTAGTTAGACTGTTACTTTCATTTATTTTGTAGAAGCTTTAGGTTCGGTTAATATTATTTATTGAATTATTAAGTATGTATATGACATAAGTCTCGTATCTTTAAATCTTTAAAAACTATAATAGTTATATTAAATATAAAAAATATTATTGAGTTTGTTTGATATTTTACTTTATCTAATTTAAGTTGAATATTTTTTATAATAGACTTTAATATATATTTTATAATAGATTTCAATTTTTATTCGTACCAACTTTATTTTATTTACATGAATTTAAGGTGATTTATTTTTTATTATTCTTTTAATATTATTATTTAACGTAATATAAATGTTTGATGAATTCTTGAATAGTGATGTTTAACATGATTTTTTTTTAAAAAAAGAAATTCAAATATAATTTTAACCTTTTCAAAAAAAAAAGTAAACTTAGGTCGAGATGATCTATTTTTTTAAATAAGAAACGGTCATGTGAATTTTATTTTAAATAGATATTAAAATATAATAAAAATATAATATATAATAATAATAATAATAAATAATTAAATAAACAAACAAGCATAAATAAAAAAAAGTAACTTAGGAAATAGTTAATATTAAACAAAATATCAATTAAAATAAATAAATAGACTTTAAATAAATGATTAATTATATAACATATAAATTATAAATAAATAAAACAAAATACATTCAACCTACAATATGCCTAATGAATGGGTACGCACCTTCTTTGTTTTATTTTTTATTTTTTATTTACAAGCCTTAAATACATAATTTATTAGGATAATGAAAGTAAATTAATTTAGTTGATAATAATGGATTATTACTCCATTTATTAATTTCCGAAATTCTCTTTATAATTAATATGTTTATCACTAATTTTGTTATTTATCAATATAACTTCGTTCTATTTTAATAAGTTGAGATATAATGTAAAAGTAATTCATTCAAAAAGTACTACCAATTTAGTTAGTTTCGTAAAAAAAAAAAAAAAACCATCACCTCACCAGTATACAATCAGAGTAATATGTAATTAATGACCCTCTCAAATAAGCATTAGAACCTTCAGTTTTTTCAAAATTGTATTTTTTTAGAAAAATATCACCAACATTTCTCATTTCCCCAATGCATAAAAAAATTGTTACAAATTCGGTTTGAAACACGGCGAATCTTTTTTTTTTCTCTTAGTATTATTTATAAAAAAAATACAATTGAAAATTTTCGTTTTATCTTTGACTGAAATACACAATGTAAATTGATCAGGAGGAAAATCAAATAATGTAATTTACACCAATTATTATGTTATTAATAACTTTGTATGAAGTATAATTTCAATTAATTCAAGTGACGATCTATAATTAAAAATCACTCTGATTTTGTATCAAATTTTATAAAAGAATTATAATATAATTATCAAATTATTCCTATTCTTACATATTTTAAAAATTAAATACTACGTACATTTTTAGCAATCATTCTTTCCCTTCCTATTTATAAGACCCTTTTATGAATTTTTATCTCTTTTCATAACGCTCCTTTAACTGAATGCATTGATTGTTCTTTTTTCTAAAACTCCTTCAATTAATTGACATATTTCTATTAAAAGAATTAATAAATAATTTGAATAAGTGTCTAGTATAATATAAGAACATAAATTCGTATGTATATCAAAATTCACTCACCACTTTAATTTTAAATATAGTAAAGGTAATTTTGGGCAACAATATATAAACTTATTTACTATTTTCTACTAATTTAACTTTTTTTTAATAATATAAAATAGTTAAAGAAGTTTTATAAATAGGAGAAATATATATATATAGGATCGATTTCCACTTTTATTGCTTTAATAATAATAATATTAAAATAATTAAAATAATATTTATTTAAGTATAAATTTAATGGTGTTCCCTTTAATTTTATTTTTAATAAAAAATAACATAAAAATAAATGCATTATTTAATGATAGATTAAATTGACAATAATTGTTATCTATTTTTTTGTCTTGAAAGTCCTACTTTACCAAATACTTTATTATAAATATGCATCATCAACCTAAACCTCATTACCAAAGAATCCTTGATTAAAACTTTCCATCCCAAAATGAATGCTTTAACACCATGCTCCCTGATCTTCATCCTTTGCTTGATCACAATTTCCCATTCTAGTTTACCAGCAAATGCATGGGCTCATGATCATCCTTATGGTCACGACCTACTGAAGCAAATTTGCAATGAAACTTTTAAAGAAAGGATCCACTGCATAAGAATTTTGAGAGGTGATCGTAAACTTTTGCAAGCAAGAAACATTTTTGAATTTTCGAAGGCAATTCTGGAGTTGGCTCTGAAGAAGGGAAAAGAGGGGCAAAAGTTTCTCAAGAAATTGGCAAAAGAAACAAAAGCTGAAGCCATTGCTACTTGCGCAAACGAATGGCATGGTGGGGTGGTTGGATCGTTTCGGAGTGCTCTGGAAGAGTTGAAAGAAAGTCCTGAGACAGCTAATT
>Ga0209489_103976_pt1 | contig 27994 bp, 13 predicted proteins | sample SiratrowhiteBW_FD_187527 | JGI IMG/M metagenome (GOLD analysis project Ga0209489, IMG submission 187527) | Root nodule microbial communities of legume samples collected from California, USA - Siratro white BW (SPAdes) (version 2) | ecosystem: Host-associated > Plants > Roots > Nodule | place... | reverse complement strand
TATATTTATTTTATTATATATATATATATATATATATATATATATATATATATATATTCTTTAATTCGTATTACTTCATAAGAAAAAACTTTACTCTATTTTATAAGATTTATGTTATAAGGTTTGAGTATATGCTATGGAAGCTCATATTTCACTGAAAAAGGAACACGTGATGATTAAGTAATCCAGCAAATAATCACTACCTTTGACCGCGTTTGGTGGCAATTTTGCAAAGTTCATAGGAACCAATCTTTTACTTCTTTGGATAGATCCCCCAAACATTTTCCTAAGAAATTTAAAATGAACATTATAGTTTGTTACATAAACTAACAACAATATTATAAAATGTCAAGCAGTTATACCTCGTAATGCATGGATATATATTTTAATTAATTTGCAAATACATCAAAACAAAAAGCCAAACATCAACGTTTATATAATAGTAGAAATGTTGACAAAAGTGCGTTTTGGATGTAAATTACTTATACCTGCTTCTACTTTTTGGTTTTTGAACGTAAATCTCTTTGATCATGCTGCTTGTGGCTCTTAATCATCTCTGTAGTTAATTAGATAGCAATAATCTCAAAATAAATGGCACTGAAAAACAAAACCTTTACGAATAAGACTGAAATAATTATGAACAGCTAGCTTCGGGAAATATAATGTGTAAAATGTGTTGTGGAGGGCCAAGTTGCTGGAAGTGCATGCACAAACTTTTGCACTGAGATTAAAAAATTAATTTGATCATAAATACTATATGATAGAGAGGGCCTTGGCCACCTTTGTCTTCCCAGCCCTTAACCCTACCTTTAATTTGATGCTTTTCATTCAAAATCTTGCAGAACTTTATACATGCATGCAATATATATTCAATAATAAAACTGACATCTGCTACTAGTTCGAGCTCATCAAATTGTTCACATCACAAAGAAAAAGTTACAAGGGTTATTATTTTCTCACACAATTACCAAAGCTGTTTTTTTTTTTTTTTACATTTTGTTGTTGTTGTTGAACTCCAATGATTGAAAAAGTGATCCATAAGAAGTGAATTGATTCAGCTTTCACCGTTGCAATTATACATATTCACCGCTCTCAAAGGAACAAAAAGGGAAAACCAGAGAGGTAATTAACTAATCAAATTGGTAAGACATCAATCTAAAACATAAAGCAATTGAGATGCAAGTGTCACCAACCAACCCAGTTGAAAATAATTTCTTTATCTGCGTGTGTCCAACGTGCATCTGCTAACAGGGTGGGCCCCACCACCCTGCATGTGTGCCACGTGTCCAATCCAGCCCATCCCAGAGTGAGCTAACAAGGATCCATTATAAGGCCTACAATTGTTGCAGTGTCACACTGCACATTTTAGCCCTTTGCTACAAACCCTAACTGGGCCACAATAGTACAGCTTCTCTCATTAAATTCACCACCTCAGTGTACTCACACCTTCACCATATCATCCATTTTCTGTTCAGTCCCCTCTCACCATTCCTTTCACATTTCCATATAACCTCTTCAAACCTAGGGCTAAAGCTACTACCTACAACTTCCCTTCTTTGTGCTACCTTACTCTAAGCCTTATATACATAACTCATCTTTCATATATTATTCAAATTCAAACATAATACCAAAACTGATCTTTGTTTGCACATTGGCTCTTTGTACTAGTGGTTTAATTTGAATCTCAGGAATAAGATAGCCAGAGAGAGAGAGAAAGGAAATTGAAGATATGGGGCATCACTCTTGCTGCAACAAGCAGAAGGTCAAAAGGGGACTATGGTCACCTGAAGAAGATGAAAAACTCATCAACTACATCACAACTTATGGTCACGGTTGCTGGAGTTCAGTCCCAAAACTTGCAGGTAATTTTATTTATCACTATTCTGTATATGCAGCAAACTCTCATTTTTCTTCATTTTGTAAAAAAAATTCATCAACTTCTTAATTACCTATATGGTTAATTATTTTCTGAAGTGCAGGCCTGCAGAGGTGTGGAAAGAGCTGCAGATTGAGATGGATAAATTATCTAAGACCTGATTTGAAACGGGGAAGCTTTTCTCCTCAAGAAGCAGCACTCATTATAGAACTTCATAGTATTCTTGGCAACAGGTTTTTTTTTTTTTTTTTCTTAAGAAATCTCCTTTTAATTTCTCCTTAATAATAATTTCCCCGTTAATTGCTCTTTTTGATGATGATCAAAGGGAGCATTATTATATGAAAAAGTTTTGTTTGTTCACTTTTCTTAGCAAGAGGGCATTGTTTTGGACAGGTGGGCTCAGATAGCGAAGCACCTACCTGGAAGAACAGATAATGAGGTGAAGAACTTTTGGAATTCAAGCATAAAGAAGAAGCTGCTTTCTCATGATGTTGTTCCTTCTTTAGCCACATTTTCTGATATTCACGGTCTTGCCAATGGTTCCATGGAAAGTTTCTTCCCTTTAACTGACAACACCATCCTAAACTCCCATCATCACTTAGACCAGCTCTACCTTCCCATCATCCCAACCCCAATCCTACAAGCCTTTGATCATCTCAACAATGATATCAAGATTGACATAAACAACTATAATAATAACACCAATTTCCTACATTTTCAGAATCCAATGCCAGAAACAGTGCCACCATCCAACAATATCATTCCATCTTTGTATGAATTAGATACATGGTCTTCCTTGGGGTGTGTACCTATTCATCTTAATCCAAATCAAGAAAGTCAAACAATGATCACCAAAAGTGACACCACCCCACACCTAATTGTTGAGAAATTCATCAATCCAAGTACATGGCAGCACCACGCTGTGGAACCAACCACTGATATTCTGCCAAAAGTGTGTGAGAGCATCGAGGATTATGTCTGCAGCATCATCCCATTTTCTTCTTCTGCCAATTCACTACATCAACATGAGGATGCTGCTTTCTGTTACACACCAGGTATTTCTGCACAAGATCAAATTGCTGTACCAAACCAAGTGGAGTACATCGATGCCATCATCATGTCATCGTTGCCATCCTCAACAACATCATCTTCATCAGTATCACTCTACCAAGCAGAAAAAGAGCCACAGAAAAACCTATGATTCCTTCAAGTTGGCTGTCATCATCAAAAGCATTGATTACTATTATATAATAGGTTAAATTTATGTATATATAGTTGAGTAGTGGGAGTCTTGTGATGAGCTCTATTAATTCCACATGCATTTAATTTGTCTTGAATTTTGGAATAAGAGGGTAGGTGGATCTCCTATTGGCAAACCTCTGAGCCATGCTAGTTCTGGCTCTCTTCCATTAAACGATGTTTGCTGATGTTCCATAAATATATATGTAGGTTCTTTCACATGTTTGTCGACTAAAAGTACGTATCCATGTATGATTTTTATTTCTCTTGTGAAGTGCTGGATGTTGTATAACAATCATATGCATAGTTGTGCACTTTAAGTTGACTCATCACCCTTTGTTTTCCTCTCTCTTTCTCTCTCTCTATGACAACGTTATAACAAAGACAAAAACCGTACAAACACCATAGTCAACTTGTTGGCACTTGAGGCCAAAGTGCCCTTACATGTGACCTAGCTAGGCTAGGGTGTTCTGGCAGTTATATGACATACCATGTTATGATGTGATCGCTTAAACCAGCAACAACCAATATGAACTGATAACTATTAAAACAATACCAACTAATTGTGATTGAAGAGAACAATTTCACAACTCTTGATCTATGGCACAGATGGGTATCATATCAACATATACTTCTTTTTGCATCTTCCACAAGTTTGCTTCAAATTTAGCTATAGAAACAAAGTCTTTATCTTCCATTAGAGAAGAAAAATCCTTTTACTTTTGCATGGTACCGTATATATATTTGTATGGGACCATCCTATCTTGAGTCTTGACATTTGCATTATCTGGAGAAAATTTGATCTTGCTTATACTTTGGTTAAAGTTTTAGAACAAAACGTCACTTCCAGTCCTTTGAAAAACGAAAGAAGAGTGAGAAAAATAGAAGATTGATCAACTGAACGTTTAAGGGGAATCTATCTATATCTATATAGAGAAAGAAGAATTTTTTTTTCAGGTAAATTAATAAGAAATAGCAAGAATTATTAAATTAAACTCCCCCTTCTAATTTGATATCGAAATTAAAGTAAAATTGGCGATCACAACTATTTGAAAAAGTCATTTACATGTAACAAGATTCAGGTTTCTTGTTAAACGAAGTTAATTTGAGTAATTTGATTGATGATGTTTTTATATTTCAGATTTACATATATTTTTTCTTAATAATAAGAGTTCTTGATATGCTTTATCAGAAAAGTATTCAATTTTTAATTAAATGGAGAAAAATTTTAAATATTTAAAGATTACGTAATCGCTTTAAAGGGGATCATGATTCAATATCTTTCAAACTTTATCATATATTCATTATTTACAATACATTATTAAGAGCCGTCCATCAGTTGATTTACATCAGGTCCCATTTTCCATCCTTGTTTTTTTTAAAAAAGAAGAAGAAGAAAAAAACTTGTTTTTCCACTATCGTAAGATACATGTTTATTAAGTGATAAGATATTTAATATTTGGCTATAAAAAAAAATCTTTAATATTTGAGGATTAGTAGTCATTGGCTTCTCTAAAATACAAGATGCCTGACCCTATTATCAACATAAGGACAAATTGTTGTGTGTTTAAATTATGTATTTGAATTATAAGATTGTATGCTTAGTCTGCGAGAACCACATTTTCTCCCCAACTCCAACCTCCCATGCATTTGCTTCATTTTGATCTACTTTTCACTCTTCTATCTTTCGAACTGATTATGTGTAAAACACAAGTTTTATACTAATCATTAGAATTCATGATATATAGATGACTTGGATTGATATATCTTTTAGCATACTCTAACAAACAGAAAAGTTATTGCCAATTAAAAAAGAGATATATTCCTTTATTGAATCATCATGATGTTTTGAAGAAGCAAAGAAGATTTCATTTCAGGTTGATTAATCGATGTCATATTAATCTTATTTGAATTGGTTTTCGCATGTTAAGAGAGAATTACATTTTATTGATAAACTTTGTGTTATTTGTAAAGTTAGAAAAAAATCGAGTTAATTAATTATTTTTTCTAAACTTAGGAGGACGTTAGTTTTGTTTTAAGATGATTGATAAATGGATAGGTGTAGTTTTGATATATCAATATTCAACAAAGTTATATTTTTAAGGCTTTTAATTAATTGGCTTCAGTAACAAATTTAATCTCGCATGGAGTTGTATTTGGATGGTTTGCATTTAAAACATTTAGAAGTTTAGAAATAATATGTTATTCAAGAACCTTAAGTTTGATGCAGTGGGAGTGTTTATTCTCATTCATAATAAAACTTGGACATGGGTTAATAGGAAAAACACAAATACCCCATTTACATATTCTGATTGATACCTTAATCTCGATTGTATCAAACTAATCACCTAAATTACACAGATTTGTATGATTGTTGGAAAGGATGATTGATGTTATTATATATGTTGTTAGTATGACTATTATAAAAAAATGTGTTGAGGTTGAGGATGGGAAGATTGAGAGGTCTGTGATATAATGAACAACTTATGTTGAACGTAACTATGATATATCTTTTTGTTGTTAATCACTGTATCAGACAAAAATGTCTAGATTTATCCCTTTGTGGTTTGTAATTATTGCAGGATTGTAATCAAATATGACAAAGTGTACAAAAGCAAAAACAATAACATGAAAGTATATTTTCAGTTTCAATTATACTATCTAATTATAACCCCTAATGCTTGTAAAAAAAGAGCAAATATGTATCAAAGTGAAGAGCATGATACAATCCAAGGGTTGTGTTGTACAGTGAAATCAGTTACAGTCAGGTAATAATGGTTGTCTCGTACCAGTTTGCAGATTTGTTTAAACATATTGCATAAAGTAGAGGTGCATAAAGTAGAGGTACGTTGATATGGGAATAATGGATGAATACTGATTGTTTGTGGCAGGTACAGGCTTGTATACGATCAAGGTTTGAGGAACTCATTTGTAATGTAGTTCAAAATGGACAATACATATTTGTTATTTCCCAATCATATATTTATTGAATAAAAAAATTGATTTCATTGTACTGAATCTTTTTACTTTTTATTAACTTTTTTGTAGACTTAAGAAAAAACAACACTCTAATTTATTATTTTTGACAACTCTGTTTTGATTAAAGAGTTAAGTGTAAAAGGGTTAGACATAAATATCGTTATAATAGATGTATTTGAAGTTATATATGCATTTTGGGTACACATGGATACTTAAACGAAATTATATAAGGATCGGAATATCTTAGATATTTCTTTTATTAATTTATTTTTTATTGTAAAAAAATTAAAAAACCAAAAATAATGTTTTGTAGAAATACAAAGCTTCAATAACCAAATGGAAATGTAAATTAATTACTATTACTTGCAGTCAAACACCAACCAGTTATGTATCAGTATCTTGCCCTGATAGTAATGCTTGTTCTCTCTCTCAGAATTGTTATTGAAACTCCTTGTCAATTTTTCTGTCACGTTCCTTAACATTCGCTTTCTTCACTTAAAATATTAACCCAATCATATTAGATAATTTAAAGCATATACAAGGCACTGTAGGCTGATCAAAAAGAAAAAAACAAGGCACTGCGGAGAGACAAAAAGGGACTTTTGAGTTATAATTTGTATAATTATATAGAAGTTATGTTTAAGAGGTCTAACATATAACATGTTCATTATCATACGCCAAAAAATTGTGAATGAACCAATCAGAATATCTATGATTCAAGTCACCTAATTTGAGTGATTTTTCAGTTTGAAGTTGGGAGCTCAACCCGAACAAGCGAAACAGTATTCACACATAATTGTAAAAGTGTAAACACAATGACAAAAAGACAATGCATAAACGAAGAAAAACTTAGGGTTATTATTCTTAACCTCACATTATAAAAGCAGCAGTAAATTAAAAGAAAGGTTAAAACATGTTGGGAGAGAGAAATGATAAAGTTCCAAACTTAGAATGGTTGTGAGATTCCATTGGTCGTCTTGTTGGTTTATACCCATTTGCTGTCTTTCTCTTACATCTTGTCCCTGTTTCCACTTCCTTTTCTTGTGTTTGCCGTTACCTAAGCACAGTGAAGATACTAAAACAGGTTTACTGTCCAAGCTAACAACCTCAATAACCTAACTAGGTCTGATTTTTCTTGTCATGCAGTTAGTTACCCTTCTTGTTCAAAGTGGAGATTCATATCCAAGAATGAGTTTTCACTACTGGTTAAGTATAAATTTTTTACATCTGATATAAAAAATCAGAAATTTACAATATAGTTTCATTTTATCATAAAAAGACCTTTATGGGTGTAAAGAAAATTCATGCAGAAAATGAGTAAAAGTGAATGAAATTAATTATTTTGACAGTGCTTGGGAAAGCATGATTGTGGTGAGATATGGAATCTTCTGAAAGAATCTAAGTTAGGGGGACAAAGGTCCTTTCAATCATGGAATGATTGTGGCATACCTACCCGTTTGCCTTTTTCTTCTTCTCCGGCTTCATAATTAATTATGTTTGGATGAGCATGAATTTGTATCCCTGATCTTGCAAATTGCAATAGAAAAAAAGAAGACACAGAAAGTTGGAGAAAGCTCTTCTTTCTCTCTTGTTCATCACAGTCGGCACCGCGTGAGTTCAATAATTTGAAGGTCCCATAACCATGGAAGTGGACTCATGGCTCTATTTTGACACAAAGGGTGGGCCTTGTTTTTCACTCTAATCAACTTTTCATGGCTCAGAATCTTAGAAAGTGTTCTTTCTTATGGGCCAACTGTCTTCACATCATTTCATTTCATTAATCTGGGAGACTTTTCTTCGCAGGAATTGAGCAAGAAAGTGAGGTGAGAAAATTATAAGAATAAAGGCTGCGTTTTCACACTCTAACCTACCCCTTTTGCCACATCAATCTTTCTTCATACCCCTTTATTTCATTTTCTTCTGTTATTATGCTTCATCTCCCCCTTTCCAGATCACAAAATGACAAGTTGATTAGATAAATTCAAAGTAACATTACCAAGATTCAAACCTATATTAAACCAAAAAAATTTATCTTTTATTTATTGAAGGATAAAATTATTCAATTAAAAAATGATAAAAAAAATTATCATCAAAAGGGGTGTGTTTTTTTTTATATAATGATAATGATATAAATATATAAGTTTCTGTTATTTTTTGTTGTTGTTCACTTAAGAATTGAATTTGGATACCGGAGACTTCTACTTTTAAACAAATTATTAACTTGAGACAGATTCCTTATTAATTTATATTTGTATTCTGTTTACAGATGTGAACTTACACCTCGTGATCAGCCATGCTCATAAAGTAAGCAGCATGTGTTTCATCTGCATTTTACAGCAATTCATCCATTTTATGAACCAAGAGTAAAATTGAACCATTCTCTTCAATATTTAGTAATGAAAGATTTGATTCGTTTTGCTTTGGAAAATCCTCAAATCTTAGCGAGAAACTTCTGTACTGTATATCATATATTCTCTATTATTGAGATCTTGAAATATATTACTTCCAACACTTAATAAATACTTAATATATCAACAATCTCCTTATTACTTTTATTTTAAAATTTATTTATTAAATATTTTTTTTCTTTTTCATACTAGTTACATACACAAATAAGTATAATTAAATAAAAAGTTGTTAACTTCTCTCTTAATAAATATTAACAAACTTTCTTGATAAATAATAAAAAAAATCTAATAAATATTAAAAAATAACAATATTTTTTTCAATTAATATTGAATTAGTTATAAAAATTAAATATTTAAAAATAATATGTTAAACTGAATTTTTAAAATTAATCATATTAAATTATAAATATGTTAACAACATTCAACATTATTTTTATTATTATTAAAAAAATAAAATATGAGAGATATATTTATATAAATATGAAAAAAAAAATATTTAATATATAAAATAACAAAAACATTATTAATATTTTAAAAATTTATTAATTACAGTAAGCATTTTAAATTCATTTTGTATTATATAGGAAGCAACGGCACAAAATCATATCAATCCGGCTACCTGCACAATATATCCTAGATTGGATAATTTAAATAATTCAAAATACAATGTTTAATATTACAAATTATTTAATTTAAAATATAATTTTTGTATCAATTCAAAATACAATCCGTTAACTCGTTATGAATGTTGATTTGTACAGTCTGTTCGGTGCCGCGACGGGGTGCAGCGCGATGGCGAGTGGTGCTCAGAACATGAAAAGGATGAAGGGACAAGGGTAAAATGATATTTTCCGCCACTTTAGGCGTGCAGGAGGAAAACCATGGAGGTGGAGGAAGAATCGGTCCAAAGCCAGATTATCAAAATACTGATATACTACTTCATAGGTTGGGTTGGGCTGAAATTTTTCCTGTTTTATTAAAAAAATAAATATTTTTTTAACTTTTAATAAAATTTGAAGACTTTGCACCTTAATTTTGATAATTCATTTTCTCATTTTGATTCTCAATAAAACATTTATCTTTGTTTTTTGTTTATCGTTGGTTGATATTCGTTAAGGGGATGACTGGATCGTTAGACAACTCATCAGTGATTATTAAGTAAAAGTGACATTATATATTTTTATTTAATATTTTTTCTCCCAATAAATTTTGATATTTTTTTTATCCTCAATAATTATTTATTCGTTTTAGTCTCTCATCAAAAAATTCTATTTTCTCCATGTTATTTATTGACATTTTTTAAATAAAATTATTTATTAAGGGGCTGAATAGAACTGACATGTATCTTTTAAATTATTTTGTTTCAAGGAAAAAATAATCAACATGATAGAAAATAATGATGTTTCCTTATAAGGTTATCATTTTTTTATGTTTCCTACTTGTTGGTGAAATTAAAACGAAGAATTCCAAAGAGAAATTGTACCTTTTAATTTTTAATTTTTGATTTTTTGGATTTCACCTTTAAATAAGGTAAACTAAAGGAAATAGAAAATACAAACTCTAACTAAAATAAAATGATATTGATTCTATCACATTGAGTAACTTTTTTCTTTAAATAAAATAATTTTAAAAAAAAATACGTTTTCTCATACTTAATCTCTTACACATTTTCTTAATGAATAATTTCCCGCTTAAAAGATGTCAATAAACACTAAAAACTAAAACAAAAGATACAAATTTGATAATAGACCACTATAAGAAAAAAATTGCAAATCAATGTAGAAATCGATTAAAACCAAAAGAGAAAAAAATTGTATCATTCCTACTTAACAAATATAAATAAACTGAATAGACCAGAATAAAAGAAATTATTAAAGTAAGAAAAACAGTTCATTGCAAATCATATAGGAAATCCAACAGAATAAACGAATATTTAAACAACAAATAAAATAACCTTTTCAACAAACATTCAATTAAATAAAATGTAATAATTTGTGAATTAATAAAATTAGGATATGATTGAGTAACTATGGTAGTGATCGGATAGCGGTGAGAGGGATTCAAATATTGTATCTAAGATCACATCATAGATTCAAATCTTCTTGTATGAGCTGAACAAAAAATATTAATGGTGTGGGAGGTTGCGTGGTGGTTAGTTCGGCTTCAATGGGATTGTTTTGGACGAAGTTGTTCGTTAATTGGCTTGCATTTGATATGATCCAATTAAATAAAATGCATTTTGGATTAGATTGGATGTTCGACTTGTATACATTCTTATTATATTTTTTATTTTAAATACTCTCTAAATATTTAACGTTACTTTTTAAATTGTAACTTCCATCGTATTTATATCCCACTAAAACACTTAGATTCGAAGATCAAAAAAAATCTTAGGATGAACTTTTATATATATATATATATATATATATATATATATATATATATATATATATATATTGAAGAAAGGATGGCCATAAAAACACTTTTTAACGCAGTCATACACACCTACAACAACATGTTTGAGTGCTGTAGTCTAGCCAACTCATACCAATCACACTTATAACGGAACAAAAATAAATATAGAAAACTTTTCTAATATATATAAGAAAATTCAGAGAACAAAGTATATAATTTTATGCCGGTTAAACACATGGAAAAAGCATAATTAAAATATCAGTAAAACACTAAAAAATATTAAAACATAAAAATCACATATAAAACAATAAATAAAATATGTATATTAGAGAATTTCAATTCGCTTTGGATGGGTTTGGTTTTCCAAATACCAAGTGAAATCTAATCCAAACCAATTGATTTTGCCAAAAATGGTCCAAACACATAAAAAGGTGTAGTTTTTTCATCGTTCTTTTTTTAATTTTTCAATCAGTTTGCATTAGTAATTTTTTGTCAGTTTGTATTAGAAGTTGTCAGTTTGTACGTTGAAATTACATTAAATCGTTGGATGTAGTCAGCCGACATTAATATCCATCACGCCTCTGTCGGTGCTACAATGCCTAAGGGAGCCCAGCCTGCCACCAAACCTCGCTGTGCTTTCACGTTTCACTTATTACTATGTACCTACAATAACTTTTTTCTTAGTAATAGCATACCAAAATTAACGCCATAAATAAAGTTTGTTCATAACAAATGAAGCTATATTCTTTTTCCAAAACAATCACAAATGTCATTTGAACGCGATTATTTCTCGGGCCTTGCGCCCCTACCCCCTTACAATATAGAAACGTGTCACATTTTCTAAAGATCCATACCAAACTCGATTTTAAAACTAACTTTAAAAGTACATTTTTCATTTCAACGTAAATTCTTCACAATAGCACCCAAACGAAGTGTGTTTTCATCAGTGAACATTTTAACTATCTTCAAACAAGAAAAGAAAGGGGAAAATTACAGCTGCTTCTGTGTTTTTTGCTCGCAATGGATATTACAAACAGACGAAAGGGCACGTTTCTAAAATATGCCCAAGACATTACAAGAAGCATTTGCTTCAAATCAGAAATAACTCAGTGCCCAAAGGAACTGAAACAATGAAGGGAACCAAAAAGTGTAAAAAAAAAAAAAAAACAGTACAGGTGGAAATCAACTATTGAATTGGTGTGACTACCGCTTCTGCTCCATCTTTGCTTTAATTAAGAGAAAAAAAAAAGAATCATAAATCTCAAATGTACACAATCATACTAAATTTATTGTCCATCAGGAAGCACAGCAGAAACCCAATCGGAAGCTGCCATTTGAATATCAGATTTAATGTAAGGAGAAAGAGACAGCGGAGTCACTGCAACCTGTTCATGCAGATCACATGCAATAATCAGACAGAATGGGGGAAATCGGTCGCCCCCGAAGATACCAGCATAGTGGCATGCACCGATAGGGAAAATAAGTACAGTAAATAAAAGAAACAAATGTTAATTGAAAAGGCAATAATTTATTGCTCCAACTTACATATCCATTTTCAAGTGCTCTGTAATCAAGATCTTCGTCTACTTCTTCCTGCTCATTGTCCAAAAACTGAAGATACAAGAAGTATAGCTAAGTGCTCTTCTACAAACAATTCAAAAGTATTTAACAGGAATACAAATATTTATGAATATAAACAAATGCAAAGGAAATTAGAAGCCCGAATCGTGTCACCAAACTGCAGGGGGTGTCACCATAAATATGTAGTGGATGAACCCGTGATTAAAATAAACCTAATAAGATTACACGCGACACAAAAACACTTTTTCTGATATTATCCTCCACATATTGGTATCTTCAAAATCATAATCGCGACACAAACGTAATATAAAGAGGATTTTTGCGGGTGATAGAAAAAACTGTAATAAAAGAGTTGAATTTCCTCCTATTTACCTCTAGTCTGAAGTACTTCTTCACCCTGTTGGGATCAGATTTTCCAGCAGCTCCAGTTGATTCAACAATCTCCAAATTCTTTTTTTGTGTAGCCAATCGACGAGCTGCACCCTGAGGTTGATAAATGAGCAAGGTTGGAGAACCATCATTATTAGAATAGAAACATTAAAATCACTTCGGACTAACGAGAGCATAAAGGCATGATATAACAAGTATGTAGGACACATACAGCTGCAGAAGCATCTCGACCGAGCTGTGCAAACCGAAGACCAAGGCCACCTTGATTGGCCATGAAATGACCGGGTGGAAAGCGGCTGGTGGAAACCGCCAGCCAGTTCAGAGTGGATCTCCGCATACTTTGCTTGGTCAATTTGAAGCCCTGTCAAAAGAATTATTAAAACAAAAAGAACGATATAACTATGTAACATTTCAAATCATTAGAATCTAATCAGCCAAGAATATTATCATGCACACTAAACTCGCACAACATATGGCCCAAGAGCTCGCATTTGCATAAAGGAGCAAAACATTTACAAAAATTGAGCACTATATAATAAAATTTGCTCACCTTGTTACTCAAAGGAGATGTTGGAATTTCTATATTCAAAAAACAGCTTTTGGGAAAAGTTCCCTTCTCAACATCCTTAATAGCCGCATTTACTAACGGTAAACAGACTGATACAGCATCCTTGAAATCGTTTTCTTGGCTTTCACCCTTCTTCCTACAACCAGACACAATATCAATTCACAATGCCCAGCACAAAAGCACCAAAAGTACAGAATCACGAAATTACCAATTTAACGATATCGATAACGCCGGTACACCACACAACAACGCCTCCCTAGCTCCAGCAACAACCCCTGAGTACAACCTGGGAATTTTTAAAGCACGAGATAAACACGAGTCCATACAAAAACACTTCAAAGTTCCTAGATCGTGTACAAACCAAGATCTACATGTTCATCTCTAACCATAAAACGAACAACTTACATGTGATGACCACAGTTTGATCCCCGGTTAATCCCACTAACAACCTGAAAATTCAAACCACATTGTCATCCACAAATCCCCAGTCCTCATTATGATAACAATCAATCACACGCATAACTGATAATCCCACTAACCAGCATAGGCTTTGACCACGAAAACAACGCTCCAGATAACGCCAACGAAACACAATCCACGGGAGTTCCTGAATTATACAAACAATTAAATTCTCGTAAGCGTATAACTACGTCGATATTGTCATTATTACTTAAAGCGAGAAAGCTGCAAATAGATAATACCAGAAATCTCAAAGGCGGCGGTGGCGCCACTAATTTTGGCAGAAGCGGCTTCAACGGTTTCTCGGAGGGTTACGGAGTGTCCGGAAGCCGATTTGTCCCTACGCAACAGTTTGAGAAACTAACAAATTAGACAGAGATGACTAGAAAACGGTGTAGAAAAGTGCATTCAATTTACGTTACGGAGTAACTCACGATTGAGGAACGCAGACGTGGACATTGTAGAGGCTTTGCTGAACGAGAGCTTGAACGAGGTGCGTGAGGCCAGGAGAATCGACGCCGTCGCTGTTGGTGACCAACACAATAGGCTTTGACTCGTCGAATTCAACAGGCTCCAAGGTCTCCGTGGATTGCTCTTCCTCCGCATTGGAGCTCGAATTGGAATCGCCTTTGCGGCTGAGAAGCACTTCTTGCAGATTGGAGACCAGTTCCGGGGGCATCATCTTGCAACGACGTCGTTGCGAAAGATTCGGTCGCAATGAAAAAGAAGATTGAAAAAGAAAAAGAAAAACCCTAACGAAGAAGAAGAAAGAAAAGAGGAGGAAAAAAAGGTGGAACAATAAAGCGCTGAAAATGAAGAAAGAAAAGTGCGTGAAATTGGATTGATAAATGATGAATGAAATTAGAGCGCTTCTAACGCCCTTTAAAATAAGACACTAATGAAACAGCTTCTTCCTTCCCCTAAGAAATTGGGCATTGTTAACTCCAAAATTTCAATTTCAATTATATATGTGGAGATCTATCTGATTAGTTATTTATGTCTCTCTTTTTTTGTTTTCTTTTTTGCATCTTCTGTCCATAAATTCAAACTCCAATAATTACATTCACAAAAAATCAATTTCGTGACGTCAATCTTCTGCTTTAATAATGCGAACTTGTTCACCAGCTTCTAACTAAATGCTTCGCTGTGTTTCAAATTTTCCAATTTCAACTATTTTTCTGATAAAATATAAATAAAGATGTTTCCTATTTTTATGGCAGGAGAAAAGTGAAGAAGGGAAAGATGAAAGTGAGAAATAATGTATTTCTGCTCTACCTTTTTATTTTTTTTATATTAGGTCAAACAAGTAAATTTGTATATTTTTTTCTATTTTCTTTCTTTCACTTTTCCTTTTCCAGAATTATTGTTATTTTACTCGTGAATTATTCTCATTTACAGTACTTTATATTTGTAGCTGAAAATTACATATAAACGACGCGATCTATTCAAGAAAATTCAGAATCTAAAATCATAATGAATCTTTCTTATCTTTTTATTCTGGATAGTTATTTGATTAATGAATCCATTAAAGTTAACAAAAGCTTGACTTTTTCTTAATTGTTTTTTTTTATTAAAAAAATGTGTTGCTAACTTTGAACAGCAACAAAAGAAAAGCTTTTGAAAGAGCGTGAACGTAGAATGAAATAATGAAAATAATTTGAGAAAGTCCACAACTACAAGCTACTGCCTGAGGTAACAGACTTTACAAGCTTTCAATGCGTCACACTTTTTCTTTGGAATGATCCCTAATGGCTCATGCCACTCTAAAGTTTACAATGGTGGGGCAAATAGGCAAAAGGTGACCATTTTTAAATTATACGAAAATCGGTTCTGTACATAGATTTTACATTTGTTACATGTTTTTTTATCTCTAAATATATGATACATGTTTAAATTTATTCATGTTTAAAGATTTCCTAATTACCCCACTTATTAATAGTGATAAGGTGAGGAACATTTTAATGTGGTTTTGAGCAGGTAGAAATTTAAATGCACGGGTGAACCTTATACCAGATCTAGATGCACACCATTAACTAGAACCAAAACAAATAAGACATGTCTTATCAATTTTTGAAAATTAGATGAGAATATTAAAAAAAATAAAAAAAAATAAAGAAATGAGATTGGAAAAGGAAGGAGTCAATAGGGTGTAAGGCATTTAGAAAGAGGTTCATGTCGTGTAGCCAACAATCACTACAATGATACAAAAGATGCAACCAAATTTTCAATTAGTGCTTATCCGATCTGAATCTGAATATCTTGACCTTTTTTTGTGTTTAAGACTTTGTTTACCAACTAACGACACAGAAAGTATGAGCATGATTAGATCCAATTGCTCAGAGAATAATATATATTCTTCATGCTATGGTTGGATTGGCCTTCTTTGGACGTGTAGATCATGTCAGATTGCCAGGATGAAAAATATGTTTAAAAAATACTCTGAAAATATGTTAAACAATGAATCCTTTGATAGGGTTTATTTCTTTAAAAAAATTAATAAAATAAACAAGTTTATGCGTTTTCAATCTACATTTTTAATAAATAGTTTTCTAAACATATCCGATCTACTTCTTTAACAAGTAACTTTTTTCAATTATTTATGTCATAAACACTTCTTTTAAGGTTATTTAATATTTCTGTATTTATTACCTGTCGTCAATTTGTTACATAGTCTTAAAGATCTTGATATTGGTTGGTAACTAGTGTGACATGTATAGGGATATTGTAATTTGAAGTTGCAATATACTAAAGACTAAATAAAAGTTTGTTTTAGCCTTCAACATTAATGCAAAAACTGACACATAAACTACAGAGGCAAAGCTAAAACTTGTTACATTGAAGCGAGAACTACCAAGTTAAATGATACTTACACAAAGGACAATTAAACATGTTACAGAGATAATAAAATCATTGTCACATGGTGGTGTCTGCAGTGCAGTGCAGTGCCCCATGTACGAGTTATCCCTTGCCCTTCCGTTTCCTAGCTCTACTTCTCAAAGCAGACACACGGGCCATCTTCTCAGTCTCCTGAAATTAAAAAGACCAACTCAGTTTCCAAAAAGAGACATTTTTGAGAAACAACAAACAATGGCATGTGTCATAATAACTCACCCTTGTTACAAGCATATGTTTCAGGCCAGCAACTAGCTCAAACAAATACTCATAAGCAGCCTTGTGTGGCTCCTGCAAAAGAAACCCTCACTTCAGTTTAGGCCTAACCATGTTAACAAAGAAGTTGGTATGTTACCTGTATGTTTGGAGGCAGAGGCAACCCTTCCACCAATGGTGCCCTTGGAACCTCCACAACTTGAGTACCACCAGATCCATCAGGAAGCTCAACACTCCAGCATGGTGCATTGTATACACCTAATGCCCCAAAGTCAAACTCAGGTCTCATCCCTTCTGGATAAAATCTTTCAGAAGCAGAAAGGGTAGAGGTTGAGGCCTGTGCATTCATGTCAGCACAGAAGTAAGCTGATTCAGTGTTTCCATCTCTAGCCAGCAATATCACATAATGATTATGACAAAATGTTGGTTTAGTAGGCAAGCATTCTAACTCATGGGAAGAATCCATTTTATCCACTAATACACCAGGAAAATACAAATGGTACCACTTTAAATGTCAATAAACCTGAGACTAAAAAATTGAATACATATCTCTTGCTATCACAATGTACAATTTAGAATATAAAGCTTGACAATAGCCGCCCAAAGGCTAAATGATGTGAAATATATGAAGCAAAACATTGTCTACATCTATTAGAATTTCCATTGTTCTTACATGCAATTATACTCATTCATCCTATAGTTATCACATGAAAAGGAAAGCCGAGGAGCACTTCCTGGAAAAGCTATTTGCTAACATACACTTTGAGAAGAGTCTGGTTTACTCGAATCAATGTTATTAGCACCAAAATCAACATAGGGATCCACCTGAGAAGCAAGTAATAAAAAAGTCAGACGATAAAATAAACACTTCAATAATTTTCTGATTTATAATTAGCATGAAATGAATATATTCTGAGCAAAGAAACTTTTCAAGAGACAATTCTCACATAAATTAAAATACTTTTATAACCACAATTTTCCAGATTGATTACTTGATTTTATTTTTTAAATCTTCTCCAAATTCAACACAAATCTCATTTTCTTCCCAGCGGAAGTTATCCCCACTTTGTATTTGATTCCCTATCCCTACACTAGAAAAGAAAACATGTCATTCAGATATTGTATGTTAATTTGATAAGTAAACAGTACCATTGGTCTTTCTGTCCCTTTGAATGACTGAAAGGAAGGACTGGCGAAATCAGGTGACTTCAATACGGCATATGCCCCCTTATTGTTAAATCTCCTTTTACCAAACTGCAGCACAAAAGAGCTTTTAGGAGATATAATATTTCAGATGCTGTGGATCTCATAGGGTTAGAACTGTTTGAAGTGTTGAAATGTATAACAATTCCTGTGAGTAGAGTTACTACTGAAATCAGAAATGTATACCACATGTTAATTATGAATGAATTTTGCATCATTGCAAGGATAAGTTAATTGTAAATAAGTACTCCATCATCCTACATTTCTAAATTCTATACATTAGATGTTACTTGCAAAGAAAATTGTAACCATTCTAATTGGCAATTGCATAAAATGGATACCACTAATTTGATTAATAAATTAATAATATGGATAAAAAATGCTACTTGTGTATGCAAATTTGAACCTGTGGATAGTCTGGAGCACTAAAGAGTGTACAAAGTTTTCCCGATTCTCCATCATGATCTATGCTGTATCCACTCAGCATATCCCCAAGATCATCATCTCTACCAGCTCTTGCATCGGGTCCTTCATGTGATCTGATAATCAGCTATGCAGAAAAAATAATATTTACTAAGAGTAATATTATTTAGTAATAAGTCAAATAATATTTTACACTGATTTTTTTTATACAAATAAGCATTCAGTGCTATAGTCAAATTATCATTTTGAATGTTATTACCTTTAAATTGTGCTGCCTCAGAAATGTCTCAGTGCAATCAGGACCCCACCATAAACCTAACTTTTGACCTGTATTATCCCTCAAACCAGACCTGTTAGATGGTCTTGACCAGAGAACATCACTCAATAATATGTTAGGACCTTCATAAGGACAATCTACACAAGATCTTTTAACTTTAGATAACTCAGATAAAGAGCCAAGTTCCACTCTCTGTGTTTTATTCCGCTTCGGTTTCTGCGAAGGGGCTGCATGTATACTACGGAAAAGTCCTCCATGAGTAGTATAAACACAGTTGGCAATAACTGAAGCTAATGGAAGCTCCTTGAAGCACTCTAGGAATTTATTGTAGACATCATCACCCTGATCACCATATTTGGCCCACACCTCCTTCTTAAAACCATATCTCGCAGTGCAATATCTTGATTCGTGATTTCCACGAAGTAGAAATACTCTGTGAGGCATCAATACCTAAATGTGCAATAACAGCCTTTACATACTAATAAATACTCAGTGTGTACATATATGTAAGTATATAGTCATACAAATATTTATAAACAATATCTTCTGTGACCTTTTTTCTCCTCCTGGTGAATATACACCAACAAGGCAACAACCATCAACAAAATCATATAATAAGTTTTGCACCCATCGCCTTACCTTCCAAGCCAGTAAGACCAAAAATACTTCAATTCCCCAAGCTCCTTTATCTACATAATTTCCATTAAAAACGTAAATCTGGTTCTCAGAGGGCAATCCTGCATGCTTGAAAAGAAACATTAAATCATGAAACTGCCCGTGAAGATCGCCAACTACAATTACTCTTGAATCTTCTCCTAGGCAATTGATCTCCACACAGTTTGGTTCTTTACACAAAATACTGAAAGCAGCATCTGTCAATTTGTCCACCAAAAGGGTCGGCACAACATGACAGAATTCAGATGGCAACATCTTCTGTGAAGCCTGCTCAAGGATGACCATCACATCCTGAACCCACTCTATGGTGACACAATCATCGGGGGGCCACATAAGAAATTGCTGAAAGCATGGTAACAAAGACTCCTGCATTTCATCTATTCCATTCTCAAATCTTAAAACCTGTTCTACATCCAACATCTCATCTTCGTTAGTCATGCTCTGTGCCCCATCAATTAGGGCATCCCCATTGCAAATCTTGGTTGACTCACCCACAGGACTATCTTGCATTCCTTCATCCACAAACCCAACCTGTAAAACTGATCAATGTACCTTAAAGAGAAATCTTAACAAAATGAGACAAATTACAAGATAAGAAAACAGCAAGCAGAATTAATCCCTTACTTGTTCAAACAAGTTAGGCCTAGGTGTTGCAACTCGAGGTTGTTTATCAATAACCCCACGTGCAATTTCTTTCATCCTCGTGACTAAGTGCATCCTTTGGTCATCCAAACCCTCAAAGGACATCCTACTTAATATCTGAATGATATCCCTGGATGCACAGACCTGCAAACTGCATCAAGTCAGTTAAGAGAGAGATAAAAATCAACATTGACATAATCCATGGCGAATTAACCCTCAAACTCAAAGGAATCATTGTGAACCATTTTCTCAATGCTGTAGCGCAAGGCAGTGATGACATCACTCCTAGTCACCTGCAAATATCACCCAATTTATGAGTGTAGTGTTCATCCGGACAAAGACAATTGTGTAATAAACACACCTATTTCTCATTGTAGTACCTTTCTATCTCGGTCATCAACAACCCCACGTGCTATTTCTCTCATCATCACTAAAGAATGCACTTGCTGGTCATCTAAGTTTACCAAAGACATTGAATTTATTCCTTCCAAAATCTTCTGGCACCCACTCTTAATTCTTTCTTTCTGGTGGTCCATGCTCAGAGCCGGCAAGCCCAAAAAGAGAACTACATTAACTGACACATGTAACAGACAATACCCCAGATGAATATTTTCACTCAGACTAGCATGAAGATAGTTAGACAGTAGAAAGGTAAGAACTTTGAAAGTTCAATGAAGACCCAAATACGAGGAATGAAGTATTGAATCAGGTTAAGCAATAACCTCACTACTTGTAGAACCTTTCTTCCTTCACTCTAGCAAGCACTTCTGCTTTTGTTTTAAAAAAAAAAAAAAAAAGTGTTCTTCAAATTGAAAATTTCAGTGCCCTGATTCGGGTATGGCTGCAAGCGGAGCTTCGAAGTCTTCTCTTTATCCTGAAAGAGATATTTCCCCAAAGGAAGGAAATTAGGGTTTGCTTTCACTGATTCTAATACTACATAGGAATGAAAATTGATAATAATGCAGAAAAAAAGGCAGAGAGTATATTATTAATTATTATTAATCGTCACTAATTGAACAAGTTTATTTTATTTTTGCAATTGGGAGATATTTGTGATGAAATTATACTTAAGTAACATCTTTCACCAAGTTGGTGCATTTTAAAACAAATACCACTTGTTTAAACGTTTCATGTTTAAATGAAAGTTCATATCTAAATTAAACACTTAAATATAAAATTATTTGTGCAAACATTTTTTTAATAATGTATTTATCTAGTTTGTTAAATGCTTTCAAGTTTTAATCTTTATGTACTCAACCTGTCACGCAATACAAAATAACTTTTCTCAACATTATTTTAAAATACATCCATAAAGATTCATATTAAACTTCTAATTATATATTTGTATGACTCAACTACATTTCACTTTACCATATTAATTCATTGAATTCAATGTTTTTTTAGTTTAGATAAATATCACAGTTGTTCACATTAGTTTTAACAGATGTTGATTTTGGTTCTTACGAATTGTAATAGATTTAAAACTAATTTCAATTATTATCATCAGCCATAACATAAATATAAATATGTTGGGTCACGTATTATTCAAAAGTGATTGCTAAAATAATATGTTTTGTTATACATTATTCATGAACAACGCGTGATTAAAACTAAATTTTATAAGGACTTGAAACATACTTCAGAAATTAAAGTTGTGTTTGTTAATTCTTAAATATTAACATAAAAGCTCTCCAATATTGAAGAACAGATTTTTTTTTAATCAAAGATGAAGGAGATGAAAAGATATTTGGGAAATAGTTTTAAAATGTGTGTTAGAGGAAGAAAAATGATTCATTTTATTATATTTGTCACTAACAGTATTAAAAATTATTATATTAACTTGGGATAGGTTGAGCAAAACTGATATATTTTGTTGTGTTACATAATAAACGAGCAAATTATTTATAAAATAAATTAACATATTTTGACATGTATATAAAATAATAAATTTACGCGATCTTGTTATGTAGCTTGTGTTTCGAATATTAGTTAAGTTTCATTGGTTATACGCAGATGAAAAATCTAAATGCGAATATTTTCATATCTTGAATTAATAAGGCAAGTTAAAATATTTTTACAAAATTGAAAACAATTAATAAACTCTTCTATAAAGCCTATAACAAATGATAATAAAAAAATTAATGTTTTCCAAATTATTTTTCAACCATATTAAAAAATTAAAAATTAATCTTATCTAGTATTCATGCAGATTTTTTCATATTTTCATCATTTGGTGTAATTAAAATAAAAAATACTAATTTAACGTGACTGTTCATATTATATTTTTATTTAATACTATATTTTGTTAATAAAATATTATATATAAATAAAATAATAATATATATTAATATTAAATGGTGTTAAAAATAAATACTGATATCAAAATATCAGCAATCAATTAGAATTAAAACGGTGCAAAAAGCTATTCTCTTACTATAACCCATTGTTTGTATCAGTAGGCCCAATGGTTACTATTTTTATTTTGGCATTGGTTTAAACAAACTTAAAAAAAGGGGAGAGTGAAATCATTTTCTCTCTCTACTCTTTCTTTTCCAAAGATAAATTCAAAACCCTAAAACATGTTATGACATGAACACACTATTGATTTAGGGTTTAATTGATTTAGGGTTTAATGTGTCTGTAGCAATGGTGATTGGTGAATGATTCAACAGGCACAATAGCATATGTTATCTTTGTTGCAGGTGCCACCAAGTAAACCTTCTCCAACCTTGCATACATAGTCACACTGTTGGCTCCCAACTGGTTCAATGCATCCTTCTGGGAAGAGTACACTTGGTCTCTCACATTTTTCACCCATCGTTTCTTCTACACACCAAAAAGGAACAAAACCCTAATCAGTTTCAACTATTTTCGACAATTATCCTTAACAAAATCAAACCTAACTAAAATCAAAATGTTCTTATTACGATATTTTAATATTATTTTTTATAACTAAAGAAAAAAAAAAACATGATAGCACGTAACATTATTCTTAAAATATAGACGTACGAGAAGCTAGGAGAAGAATAATGAAGCAGAACCCAAAACGTGTGATCCTCTTCATTGTTGACCTTGTTCTTCTTTGTCCCCTCAAAAATGCTTAATTGACTTTGTCTAAAATTGATGATCAATCCCTACGCCAACGCACCTTTCTATTTATAAACCTCAAGTGGGAGGAGACGAGTATTTCTTACAATTACAATTTTTCTTTTTTGTTAATTATATTTCAAACTAATACATTTATGTGAGGGATGAAAACATGTTATTTCAGTCCATCTATATATTTAATTTTAACGTTTTTATAATCATCAAACTGGGAAAATGAATAAGTTATATATTTTAGAAAATTTAACATCAATTTGAAATTACGACCAAAATTAAATTTAACGAGAAGTTCAGAAACAAAAAGCATATTTTTCCTTTTTTTTATAATTTTTTTTTATTCTGTCATATGAAAGTATAAAAAGGTCAATATTTTAGACACTGATGCTTTCATGTAGGTTTTAAATTTGATATATTTAGTTCTTAAAAAATTGTTTGATGCGTTTTGAATGAGTTTGATGTGTAGTCCGTTTATCAAGCAATCAAAAAAACCTTATAAAATATAAAGGAAAAGACACAAAGTTTCGTGGCGTGGAAAGGTAACCGAACTGAATTGGAAAAAAAATAAAAAACTAATCCATGTTAAGGAAAAAATGATGATATATAAGTGTGAAAGGAATAATACCAAATAAAAACCAAATTATAAATTCTGAGGGTTCGTAATTATTTTTTATCCTTATTATGTTAGCGCGATTAAGATAGATATATGTATATTAGACCAATACAAAATATCTTCTTAATATAATGGGTCATGAGTGAATTAAATAAAACTTTATCGACTTACAAAAGCCAAAAGGTGATTTTAACCTTTTCGAGATAGGAAGAGTAAAAATTCATAATAAATTATGCTCACTGATATAGAAATAAAACTGTTTAATTGTATAGTATGTCATGATCAATTTAATGTATTTATAAAGTAGAAATGTTAGAAATTATTATTACAGATAAAATTTAAATTATTAACAGAAAATTATCAATAAAGGTTTATCCATTCCTAAAAGAAAAATCATCAAATTTTAATAAAATAACTTTATCGTTAAATCAGCCATTAATAAATTGATCATTAATTTACCGTTAAATTTAATAATAATAATAAATTATTATTATTATACACATAAAATGGATATAACTAATATTTATTTTTGTTTTTTCCTTCTTATGTTACTATGTTTTATTTTAACCACCACGTTTCACCTTACAGATTTATTAACAGAGGAAGTACTGATTATAAATTTTTCATTGTCTCTATTATATTACCAGTATTAAACTTTATCTCAACCTTCTTATATTAGTGTAAATAATTATTTGCCCCTGATAAGTATATTTTGTGTTACTTGTCACTGTATTTTATATATTAATATCTTCTCTGTGAAGTTTCCTACGTACAGATCAACACAAGTTATATTATAACTTATTTTAATTTAATTCTATATTGCAACGCAGTTGGTATATTAATTTGAATGTATAAATAATAAATTTGGCATAGAGATACGTGGTAAAACCTTTTGTTTTAAATGTTAAAATGAAAAACTCAATCAGTTTTAGTGGAATTTAAAAGACTAAAATGATCCAAAACACAATTAAAATGAGTAAAATATTAATATAAAAATACAGTGAATCCATGATTGATTCGTTCTTTTTGTTAATAAAGGTCAAAGTTGGTGTCGGAATGTTTAAAGCAAGATCACATGGTAATGTGATGGAGTTCTGAATTCTTTGTGTTCCTTAGACCATTTATTTCACACAAGAAATTGGTTGATGAATAAATATAGTACATGAATCTTCAACCATATACTCCCATGACCATAATTAATGTAGTACATGTTGTGTCGTGTATGAGGTTTTTTTTTTATTTTTTTTATTTTTTTTATTTTTTTTTACTTTTTCCAATGATTTATTAAAGCAAACATTTAAAAGATAAAACGTTTAAAAGGTTGAAAATGATATACACAATTGAATTTCAAATGTAGAAAAAGGGGGAAGAGCAATTCAAATTAAAGCATTGCTTCCGTAGTAAAAGAAAGACTTTGTTGAATGGTTTGGTTGGACAAATTTATCGATAAATACTCTTTTGAAAGTGATGAAAAACATTGTTTATAAATCAAAAATAGGTTTTGATATAAATTAATATATTTAAATACTTTTATATGATTTTTTTTTCATTTTTGATTTTATCACATGCACAAATTAATCTTAGTTTATAAGAGATTTTTTGTTCTGTATTTTTTCTTTTAAAAATATTGTTAAAGAAACTTATTTGAACGAACCCAATTAGTTATTTTTTAAAGCTTATGAGATAGTACATCTTATAATGATTTTTTATTAGTTTTTTTATTAGCCAATTAAGTTTATTCCAAAAGGGAGTTGACTTGAAACAGGAGAACTCAACCATTGAAACATATTTATACAGAGAGAGAAAGATACTTTCACATTAAAATTAGTGAAAGTTAATGATGAAGATAGTATTGATAAAGTGGATGCCTTAAAAATTGTGTGACACTGTTATTTAAAAGGTAAGTGGATTGAAATTTTGGTTCCTTCAATGATTGGTATTTGAGCAAATCTTATGGTTGAAAAGCATTATAAGTGAGTTTTCTTGCAACAAGGTTTTATCACATTTCTTCTAAAGATTATACATTGTTAAAAGAGAGAGAAAACATATTAAAATATTTGTCTTATCTAAATAAAATTTAACTATAGAGAAGTAAGATGAAAGCTAAAAGAATTGTAACTTCGGTTATTTGAATTGAATGAACTTTTGATCTTAACCAGTTCTAGAATTATGCGTAAGCACGAGTTTTTTTATTATTACATTAGATTAGAAAATTAATTTGATTATGCAATGTAGTATAATTAACATACTAAATCTATTCATGAATTGTATAATCATAATAATATTAATAGTTGATATTAGTGATGTAAAATTAGTAGCAAAAAATTAGATAGATTATATATTTTGTAATGTGAAAGAAAAGAATAAGAAAAAAATGACACTATCAGAAAGAAAATTTAAAATTATAGTCTTAAATATGAAATTATGATTTAAACTTATCGAAACTAAAACGTTTAATATAACTATGAATTCAAAATTTTTTTTTTTGGAAATTAATTATTATATAGGATAAGTATTGATTGTATAAAAGAAACTATGTTTATGTTTATTGTTGTGTAATATTTTATTAGATCAGCGGTTAAACAGTGTTATTACATTTTTAATTATTTGATAAAGAAATTTAATAGAAATAGTAATTATTTTTTATATGCATATATTTTGAGGCGTAGACATTACAATTATTATGATTAGTTGTATTTTATATAAAAGCTTATATCATATGTTTGGACATTTAACATATTGTTTGTTACATTTAATATTGAATATGGCTGATGGGGTGTAAGGACAAATTATCGGAGTGTAGGAAGCAAAATTCCATATCTATGCTACAACATTAATGCTATAACTGAATGCAATGTGTATATATTTGTAAAAAATGTGCATGGTTTTATATTTGTAAAAAATGGAAATAAAAAAGATTAAAACTATTTTTGATCAAATTTTACACCAAACACTTACAAACGAAACCGATAAAATATCAAGATCTTTATTATGAATTATTCAATTTTTTAAATTCATAGAATTGAATCTCAATCAAAATTAAAAAAATGTAAATTTGTTTTTCTTTTGTCTAAATTTAATATGCATATGTGTCCAACCTTTGATTCCATGTAATTTCCAAAGTCCAACCCCATTACTCATTTTATATATTTTAGAAGACATTCAAACTTATTATATCACATATTTTTAATAACGTAGATACTATTGTCACGAAAAATATAATTATAATCATATTATTAATCCTGTTAATGTTTATTTTCAACCTTTTATAAGTACTGAAATTTATAGTTTTGAAAATGCTAAAAAATTTAGTTAATAAAATCCATTTTAAATCTGGTTTGTGAATATTTAACTAAATACCCTTGATTAAATAAATTTAATAATTAATTATAGAATACTTAAAAAATTTTATATCAGTGTTCAACAATATTTAAGGAGTATTAAAAATTAAATAAAATTGAACAGTGCCGATGTATATTAAAAAGAGCTAAATAAAAAATCCAAAAAATATATTTTAATAAAAATTCAAAATATTAACTTCAAATTACTATCATAAAAATATATGAAATCTATATGTTAGAACAAATTTTTAAACATTTAAAATATCAACATTCATTAAAAACATAAAAATTATTTTAAATTATAAAAAACTAGTTTTAAAAAAAAATTGCAAAAATTGCATAGATATAATGCTGACTAATAAAATTAAGCATTAATTAACAAAAGATAAAATATTAAAAAATTCAACTTTTCACACGTCCATACATACATATATATTACATGCATTATTGTCCAAAATATATAGGATATTTACAATAGCAATATATAATTATACATTTTAAATTGAAACGTGATAAATAAAACATGTATGTGAGTTTTGAATAATTCCTTGGTTTGGTAACTTCATTTATTTTCTTATAAAGTATGGTTTAGCATTCATAAGATAACAAAATTTTATTCATATAAGTTGATAATAATTTATTATCCATATGAAGTACTCGAAAATATGTTTTTTTTTTTCTCGAAAGGCATAAGC
>Ga0209489_103975_pt1 | contig 27995 bp, 16 predicted proteins | sample SiratrowhiteBW_FD_187527 | JGI IMG/M metagenome (GOLD analysis project Ga0209489, IMG submission 187527) | Root nodule microbial communities of legume samples collected from California, USA - Siratro white BW (SPAdes) (version 2) | ecosystem: Host-associated > Plants > Roots > Nodule | place... | reverse complement strand
AAAAAAAAAAAAAAAAATGTTATAAAAAAAAATAAATAAAAAATAAAAAAATAAAATATATATATATATATATATATATATATATATATATAAAACAATTTTCAAAAATAAAAAAATATATATCAAACAATTTTTGAAAATAAATAAAGAGTATATATATAAAAAAATTAAAAAAATATATAAAAAACAATTTTCAAAATAAAAATATAAAATAGTTTTTAAAAAAAAATATGAAACAATTTTCAAAAATAAAAAAAATATAAATTTTCAAAAAAGATAAAAATATAAAAGTTTCAAGACAGCTTTAAAAACAATTAAAAGAAAAGATAAAACCTTTTCAGAATTAATAAAAATGTTTAATTTTTGGAAAAATTGAAATACAAACATGTTTTAATAATAAAAATCATAAAAAGTATAAAATTTTAAAAGAAAAGAAAAAAAAACTAAAACATTTTTAAATAAAATGACAAAAATACAAAATTTCCAAAAAAGAATATCAAACATCACTAATCAATTTTCAAAATTAGAACAATGTGAACTCTGATTTTTTTTTATCACGGAAAGTAGAAACAAGTACGTAGGACCAAAGTCAGTCTTTGACAGCTCTAAAAAATAAAAAATATTTTATTTGTTTTATTTGCATTTTTTTATTGTTTATTTTTATTCTATTTATTTTATTTGTTTCACATCTTTGTTTATTTTTATTTTTATTTTTTTATTTTGCATTTTCTATTTATTGTTTATGACACCTTTATTATCTTCTTTTTATCTTTTATTTGCATTTTTATTTGTTTTTTTGTCCTTTTATTTATTTATTCTTATTGCATCTTTATTGTTTTTATATTTATTTATTTTTATTTATTTATCTTCAATTACATCTTTATTATTTCTTTATTTATTTATTTTTAATATTTTCTTCATTTATTTTTATTTTCATTTTCATTTCTTTTTAATTGCATCATTATTGTTATCATTTTTTTTTAAAAAAAAAAATAACATTTTATTAGACCAACTCAGTTTCTTAATTGATTAAAGGTACCGTCTTAGGACGGACGTAGAATTGTGAGGTGTTAATACCTCTCTCCACACGTAACAGAATCTTAAACTTGGTTCGTAGATTTTTTTTTTCTTAATCTTGATTTTCTATGGTTTTTCACAATAAATTATGGTGGCGACTCCAAATCTCAATCAAAATATTTTTAAATTAATTTTTTGATCGCCCCGTCGTGATCCTGATTGTGACTAATTTGATGTAATATGTATCAATGAGAATGTCGTACATCCTAAGTACAAGTATGATTAAAAAGAAAGTCAATATAATAAAGATCATGAGTTCAGTGTAAAGTGTGAGTACCCTGAAGTCGTACTTTACATATACAATACTTTGTATATGATTATTTAATATTTAAGTTTAATAAGAAAAAATAATTAATATATGTGGTAAATTAAATTTTTTAATAAATAAGATTTATATAAAAAATACAAATTTAAAATTTGAGTTGTTAAACAATTAACATAATTTGTAAGAAATATTTCTTTTGATTAATTTAATAATTTATAAAAGTGTTATTTTCTATTTGTGAAATTAATGAAAAATAAAATTTGCACAAAAATAATATTAAAATTTCAATAAAAATTGTTTGAGAAATTATATAATATGTACTAAACTATTATTTGTAATTATTTAAGTAATTTGTTATTAATACATAGTAGAAATTTTTATAATTTGTTGGCTTTATAAATTATTTAATAATAATATAGTTTTTTTTTATTAAATGTGAATGTGGGTTAAGTTTAAATGTATGTAATATGTTTTTATAGTAATGTATTGTATGTGTATTTATTTAGTTAGTACTCATAAATAAAAGAAATAGGAGTATTAGATTAAGTAAAAGAACTCAATATGAAAAGTAAACTTGGACAATAATATAACTGTTATTACATAATATGACAAACAAATTATTTATGAGATCCTGTGCCAAATAGTGATATTTTTCTAATTTATATGGAGACATTGTGGATCAATAACAATGTGTGAATGAAAAGATTTGTTCAAATTGTTAAACATTTGAAGAAAACCCAACATGATGACGGGTTTGCAAATTAGCTAGCTGAGTATCAATTGTTGTGTGTTATTTTAAGGTTGAATAAAATTTCAATATTAAACGTTTTGCAAAATTAACTTACATTGTCATCGGATATGACCTGTAAGGATGAGATGTATCGGATAATATGTTGGATGTACTAATGCATGTATATTGAACTATGAGACAAATAATCGTTTTTGTTGAATGAAATTCCTTTAATTAAATGATTTTATCGGTCGTTCTATATCGTTATTCACCTTTTGTAATATTGTGGCCAAAACCTATTTGTTCTTATTTACACCTCTTTGTGAACCTGATCGAGCTCACATGGGTATGTTGGAATGTCATGCCAAAACTTCAACTATCGCATCACTTGATCAACTTGATGAAATTCGACAATTGCAAAATAGATAAGAAGGATAATCACCTGACCTACAACAAGAACATTAATTGTAATGAAGGAACTAACTTCATTGCGTTGATAAGGAGTCCACAAAAACTACCAAGAAATATGGTTAACATTAACAATTATTTCAATTATGTGAAAATAATTAGTTAGCCAGTGGTTTCATAGGGAACCTATTTAAGTTGGAGGTGATCAAAGGTATTGTGTATTTGAGTAATTGTAGTTGTGTTTGTTCTTTGGATTGTCAAAGACCATCTATGAAAAAAGTTTATAAGGTCAATATAGAATATAAAATATTTCGCAAGTGAGAAACTAGGGCCCACAGTTATGTCATAAGCACTAAATGGCTCAATAGTAAAAGAAAATGCATGTAATGCCATCCCAAACCCAACACTGTAAAAGTAACATGCAATCTCCAATATTGTCTTAATTATAATAAATTTTGTGATCCAATGCATGCTAAAGACATTTCAAAACAATTGACCCTCAAGTGAAATGTGACACATTATTCTAGTTAGTCAATAACATCGTATACATTAGATAAACCCAACTAGTTGATATGTTTGGCATTAATAAACTTTTAATTAATGTTAAGTTTTAAGCTCAAGCATGTTAATAATATCATTTGTATCATCCAACAATTCCTGAAAAGAATTGCTAAGCCAAGACTACATTATTAACTTTCGTTTATGATTGTTTTAGGCAATATAACCCATAATAGTTGATGAGACATTTTTGACTAAAAAATACCATGATACTAAACTGCAATTGGTTAAGATGACAACCAAAATATATTCCCTTTAGCTTTTATAATAGTTGAAGGTGAAACAATCTTGATATGGTTCTTTCAATTGTTGCGAGCATATGTGACATCACAACAAAATATATACATGATAACTGATAGAGAATGGTCATATGATCAACATCACAATCTTTAGAAGTTGGCTGGGATGTAGATGGTCTCCTCTTAGTGTATTGTATATGTCACATTGCATCTAACTTCAACAAAATATTCAAAAGTGTAGAGAGATAGCTGATAAACATGGGCATATAATTTCCTTGCCATCCATTAATCAATATTACAAAATGATAAAAACTTTAAATAATTTCATTTATTACATTGTCACAGGTTAGAAATGAAACAATCAAATCTTCAAGCAAAGTTATTGACTTTAAGATTAGAATTATGCCAAGCTTTTTCACGGATAGATTAAATACCTTGAAAAAAGTAGAGTCATGCATATGATAGAGGCAAGAGGTATGACCACATGACAACAAATTTAGCCAAATGCATAAACTCTATTCTTAAAAGAGCAAGATTGTTACCCATTTATACTCTTATTAAGACAACTTTTTGAAAGAACAAAATCTCTATTTGTTGAATGAGGGACCAAGACGAATTGCATTACGATTTGGCCATCAATATCCTGAAGACATTATTGCCTTACTACAAAAAAATCAACAACATTCTGTCATGTGTCATGTCTAAAGACATAAAAATTCAGAGTTTCATGTTCAAGAGCTAGCACTTCCCAACTTGAATGCTTACCTATGTCATACACAGTCAAATTAAATGACTGATGATGTGATTGTAGCAAGTTTCAAACTTTTTGCCTTCCTTGTGCTCATGTTATTGTTGTTTATTTGGCATGTCCTTTACTAACTAATAACATTCATCTACCTAATTACAAACTGCAAAATATTTACCAGACTTACTAAGTCCAATTTCATCCAATTTGAAATCAGGATCATTAGTATAATTGTATGGGATCGGATTTCATCCCGAACTCCCACACGCAAGGTAAAGAATCAAGAATACTAACGAGTACTCTATCTATAGTAAAGATAAACGAATTTTAAATAATGTTTTTACTATAGAAATGAATGTCATAATAGAATAAATTGTCCATATATAGACAATAGAATGTGATTTTCTGTAATATTTCTCTACTCTCTTTATGACAATTTCTTTGTTTCATTTAGCTGTCAACTTTATTTTAATTCATGTGTTCTCTAAAACATCTCTTAAAAATGTCTAAACATACGAATTAATAATAAATTACTTAAATAATTAAAACTAATAATTTAGTATATATTATACAATTTATCAAACAATTTTTTATTTCAATTTTAAAAAATTATAAAACTCAATCAAATTATTTCTTAAATAATTTTTGTGCCAATTGACTTTCTATTAATTTTCAAAAATTAATTTCATTAATTCTTAAATTAATCAAATAATTTTTTCTTAAAAATTTTGTTAATTATTTAACAATTGAAATTTTAAATATATATATTATTTTTTCTATATAAATCTTTTTTAGTCACAATTTCATTCACCACGTATATTAATTATTTTTTTCTTATAAATCTTAAATTACTAATTAATTAATAATAAAAAACTTACTCAAAAATCATGCATGTAGAATAGAATGACTTCGGTATAAAAATTATACAATTAAAATTGTCATCACTATGCACGACTTGGAGTGATATATTTTTATCCCGAAATAGTACTTTACATGCACAACTTCTTACTCTAGCTTAGGCCCGACTTCCTTTATTTAAAGTCATAGCTCAAATACAAGTTACGTAAAATTGTAATTAAACTTCTTTTTTCATTCTAATAAATTCTAAATAAAATTATATAAAAAAAAGATTTATATTGTGATTCTATTAATAATCACGGTATGAGGTAATCGTTGTTAGCCTTTATTCATTTTGGTTTGAGAGGGAGAGATGTAATAAGAGAGTGATTTAAGAAGGATATTAAATCTTTTCTTTGTTTATTTGAGAGGTTTTGACAGGTTTAAGAATACGATGAGAATAATCGAAATTTAATTTATGGGTATTCATAATTTATGGGTATTCATCCGTAAATAAATAAGTTAAATATCTATCTATTTATTTAATACGGGTTTGAGGTGAATATTTATTGGAAAATTTAAATGAAAATGAATGCGGGTAGATATTATAGTACTCATTTAGGAACTATTTATAGTTTCATTGTTACATTTTCAAGAACTATTTATAGAACACAAACTTCATTAATTAAATTCTTGAATTTTATATTGTTGCACTAAATAAATTATGTGCAGAATTTTTAACAATTTAAAATATTTCGATATTCACATCACTTAATTATAAACTATAACCTGACATTTAAAATATGTAAATATTATTTATTATTAGGTAATATACTAAAGAAATTTAAATCATGTGAAATTTGATGTATATAATTATTAAAATAATATTATGAAATTCAACAGATAGATTAATCAAATTTGAATTTTATAAAAAAGTTATTGAAGGTATAATTTGACTGATTTTTACACCTTAATTATATAAATATATATTGTCTATGTGTGTGTATATTTAACTAAAACATTTTATGTAAATAATTATATTATATAGTTTAACTTTGAGAATAATCATTTGAGAAAATTATGCATTTTAAATTTAATTTAGCTCTGCATTTCTTAATGTAATTAAAGTAATTTAAATATTGAGTTAAAGTAAACAAAATATTATAATTAGAGTAATTATTTAAAATTATGTTTGATTGTTTTTAATCTTAGGTTTAGACACTTTTGATGATATGTTTATATATTTTAAATTTTATATTTAGGTGATGTAAAGTAAAATTTTATTTTTCCAAAAGCTAATTGATTTTTTTATTAAAATGTCAAAGATTAACATTAATAAGTGATACATTAATAAATAAAGAATTATATCCTGAACTTTACCCTAACAATAACATACAATTTTGCCGAAAATGAACAAAAATGTGTCAAAAACATAAAGATAAATATATTAAATATTGTAAACATAATTGTTCATAGAAGAGTGTTTGACAAATCAAAAAATATATTTACAATAACTCTTCCTTCTCATCATTGTTTACGGTAGTTAATCGAACATGAACAAATATAAACATAAATCATTATGAGTGTGTGAAGTTAATGTTATATATATATGTATGTATATATAAAGAAAGGCAGTGGAAGAAATATTGACCAAAGTCCAATGGAGTGTAATAGGAAATAAGATGGTCAAATGTATGAAAAAGAGTGGGAGTTGGTAGTTTTTCAAATGGAGAAAACCTCCAAAGCATCACGTGAAGCATCGGATTGCAAGTCACCATCTTGGCCAAGAAAAGCTTTGCCTACCCTCCATAGTAGCCATCCACGACCCAAAGGAAAAAGGGCAAGTGTAAGAGCCACTTCCTCATGTTACTATCACACTTATCAGTTTTCTTAAACTTTTCAACCTTCATCTCTTAAATAATAATTACAAATATAAAATACAGTGTTCCTTCCTCTCACTAGCTATTACTATTACGACATTGTCCACTCCCACAGTACAAAACTTATATATGTATATGTATATGTAGCACACGTATGACCAAAATGAAGGGTTATTATTGAAGACATGAACTTTCAATGTATGCATGCCATTCAAGGAGACCACTCTCCATCATGACAATACCATTTAATAAAAGGGAGGAACTTTTTGTTCAGGTTAGTCAAACAGAAAGTGATTGATCGATCAAGAATGAAGCCTTTCAGAAGAAGTAGAGATCACTTGGCAAGGATTTGTCAAACTAATGGAGATCTAGAAGATGATGATGATGATGATAAAAGCCCTACCTCATCTGCAGTTAATGTGATACAGATGTTCAATTCTGATCAAAACCCACTTTCTCCAACACTTACAAAATATTTACTATACACTCACAATGTATGTAAGCACACATCTGACCCATCATTGTCTCATTTGTTGGACAACTAGGACAGAACTAGTTGGATTATAAGTAGGTCAGGTCCACTTCTAGGCTGTAATTTTAACCTTTAACTAAAACACGTTTAGTTGTTCCATCCTCATGAAACATATGCTGCCACCTAGCCTTCTTTCAAATTATTGACTTGTCAAAATTTAATACATAGCTAGTGTTTCTGTGCGTCATGCAAAAGAACTTCTTTCATTAATTATTTGTGTAAACACTGTACGCACTGTGAGTATAAAATGCTTTTACACAGTCATTTAATCACAAACTGACACATAAACGATATTGTTATTTTTCATATAAACTTTTTATCTCTTAAAATCTGATTATTCTCACTCAGGGGAGCATAATGTTAAGGCATATATATGGTGCTAGGTTTGAGGTTTGGAAACAGGAAAAGCATCCCCCAACAAGTTACATTGCTTCTAATTAATGATGATAAGTGAAAGTTGATTTACTATTAAAAGGGTACTCAGTGTGTTGTAATTAGTTTGTCATATATATGAGGCAAAGTTGACAATTAGTTAAGGTAATGATTTGATGAAGAAGTCCCAGTAAGATGGAAATTAATGATTACAAGTGTTAAGGGGTGGGGTTGGGAGGGAGGTCTTGATGATGATAGCTTCTTTAGCCAACAGGGAACTGAAAAGGACTTACAATGATAGAGAGATGGAATAGGCATCTAGTGCTGTGGTTGAGGACAACATGACTGAGATATGTGGGGTACCAATAGATAGAGACATTTGATCATTCACATTAAAGTGCGCCCTTTTCCCTTTACTCTCTGAAAACGGAGGTCCTACGCTCCTTTCTTCTCTAACTACGAGGGGTTTCGGTGCATCAATGTTCAAAATATGAGACTCATACTCACACACCTATCCATGTTAATCAAATCTATTCAATTAGTTAACTAATTTCCTCCATTATTGTTCTTGAAGTTCTGCACATCGATGAAGTTTAACATCTTAAATGTTTAAAACGTTATGTAATATGAGATGTCTTGATCTAAGAACAGTTTATTTAGTGTCTTTCTCAATACTCTCTATATCAGCTTTCCATTCTCTATCTTCTTTCTCAGGTCTTTCTAAGGGTCATTAGTGGTCTCACTGGTTGTGTTTGCATTGATTAGAATATATTATAATATAATAAATTTTTTATTCTAGATTTAGATATATTAGAAACTTCCATTCCTCCCTGTTTAGGAGGAGAAAAAAATTGATAAGTAATTTTCTATTGTATTTTCATTTTATTCTAATTTTAACTCCCAATTCTAATAGTAGAACATAGTACTGTTTGTTTTATTTTCTTCTATATCATCATCTTCCACGAATGCACGTGACATGATATCAATGGGTCTTGACTTAAGAATAAACTACTACGTATTATTAACATGCATAGTGTTTGAGTGGAAGTATATGCATGAACAAGTACAAATGATTACCATTAAGAAAGAAAAATCACAGAAACAAAACTTTGTTTTGTTTTTTAAGAGTCACGTCCTATTTTCTAAATGCACCTGATCATATATTCTTTTCACGGAAAAGGATGATGATATCAAATTGAGATGATGTCATTTCATGTCAAACCACAGCACTTACATTTGATTTGTTTTGCTTGTAATCAGATAAATAAGAAGATCACTTTACAGATGGATGGCACATGGGGGGTATGGCCAAAACGTAAATAAAAATTTGAATATAAAACGATGGGGGCACACTTCTTCAGAGTATTATTCTCCCTCATTCTCATAGTGCCTCTTGAAAAACTTTACAAAATTCCCCGTTTCATCACAATAAATATATTCTTTTTCCACCACAAAAATGATGCATCAACACAATGTATTCTTGAAGACAATCATACGATATAGTCAAACTCTAAACGTGAGTATTCGAATCTTCATATGTTATATGTTAAGAAAAATTAACTTCTTATGGAAATCCCTAGGAAATATCCCTAGGTTGTAAGCTTTATCCCTAAGAGTTGATCCATATGTGTTTAGCCAATTCTTGTTAAGAAGATTTAAAGAGGTTGAGTATGTATAACTTTTGTAAAAGGGTTGAAACATTTTACAAATACTATGATTTTTGACTGCTTATAAACAAAATGAAAAAAAAAAATAACTTGTTTAACTAGTCTACCTAACCCCGGATTATTGATTCATAATATTATAAAAATAGATGAGGGTGATGAATGTTTGAGTTCGAAAATGGTGATGATGATGATGAGAATGTGGGTTGACGTTTACGTGATAAAACATGGTACATGCTACGGGGTTTTTAGATTGGAGTACCACGTACCCTTCTTCCTTCACAATTCAGATAGATGCATATCCAATTAGGCTGTAAAGTTGGTGGGCCATGGCCCATAAACAAAGTGGCCCCACATCTTGCATGTCCCCAAAAATGGGCCCCTCTGGAACTATAATGCACTGGTTGGTGACGATCAATGTTTCAAAACAAAGTGCAAAAAACCTTACACATAAACAGGGGAAGAGGGGGGAAAAAATAAAGCCTTCCTGTGCATAACTTCTCTCTTCTCAATTAGCAAACAAAAAGAGAAAAAACAATACCACCCTATTCAATTATTGGAAACTGGGATGCAACTTGCTTGAAAACAATAGATGCATGGAAACAAAAACAAACAACATCACATTTGGATAAAAACAAGGCTAGCTAATTAGAGCTTATTGGACACATGTAGTAACATGAAAAAATCACTTTCACCCAAGATTATCTAAAGGGTCAAATCAAAATCAAAATCAGAATGTATAATCCGCAATTTAACAATAAAAAAACTAGAAAAAAAAATAATCGAACTCAATTATGAGGGAATGGAATGTTAAGATAGAGAAAACGATTGGTACATCTAGATAAAAAGAAATGAACAATTATTTTTCCTTTTGGCTAAAAGCTTAAATATGAGGTTCAGTTGACAGTGAGACTGGCCCCAACAGTGAACTTTCATACAAAGATGGGGTTGGTTCAATTTCCAAACTTCCACAGTCTTCAAAAATTTTAGTGAAATTAGCCAAACTACACTCTCATATATATTTTATTTTTATTTTTTTTGTTTGAACACGAGTTATTCTAAAGAAATTGTACATGAATTATACTATTCCAGGCATTTCAGAAGCACTAGATATATAGGATTCAAATTGAACATAATTGATAGTGTTATTGATGATGGTATCCAGGGATGGGAACACAAGGTTAGGCCACCATCAAAGAGAAGATGTCCCACATGGTACTATTGGTTTCTTTAAATTTATTTTTGCTGTTTTTTCACTTTCTTTATGTGTGGAGCAGTGAGGGAAGGGGCAAAAAGAGAGAGAAGTACTTGGTACTAGCAGCCAATGGGTTGCACTGAGTGGTCACTGTCCCTCTGCAACTGTAAGCAACGTCAAAGGTGGTGAAATTGGTGATGGTGTAGCCGAACATGTACTTATATTAAAGGACTGTCACCAAACCAACCCTGTAGAGGGAAGAACAACAACAACACTATCAAAACCAACAAGGGAAGGGACAGAACCATCTCCACCGTCACTTCACATATCATATTCATTCACATTTCACAGTCCCCCCACGTCTCCCATGTGACTTCCACGTGGCACTATCACCACGTGGCACGTGCCATAATGCCATTGGATCCAAAACCCTGCATCCATCCCACCAAACTCGGGGTTTTGTTCTTGTTGCACCAAGAATTCCACTGCAACTAATCATACTAATCATCACCCTTTTCTCTACATAAAAGAATCACGGCACCATCTAATGTTGCCGTACCAAATTTCCCATCTTTTCTCTTAACCACACATTATCATGCACAAAAAGGTTACAGATAAATAAAAACATGAGATGGGCTTGTTTTTCTCTTCATTTGTAGGCCAAGAAGAAAACTGTGGCTTGGTTTTGCATGTTGCTACATGACACACCCCAATGAAATAAAGTTTGGTTGATTTTTTGGGAAATATAACCAAAAAATCTTGGCAAAGGGTGAGGCATATTCGAAAGTACTGGATCTTATTATGTCAGGCATTACTTAGAACCATGTCTATTTTCTTTTCCTTTCTTCGGGCAGACAAAGAACGGTGCAAAGGAACAGCATATTTTTTGGCAATCTCGTTTCAGGGAGATCTTAATTGACTAGCGATTCAAGTTGTACAAAATGGAACTGTTGATAGACGGGGACCAAGCACGCCACTTTTAATGTGTCGTGTTATAGCCATTCCAAGTAAGTGTAGCAAAACTACATGCCCTACTCTCTGAACTATGCCTTTCCCTTCCACAGTTTTATTAGGTCATTCACCACATTGCCAAAGCCTCATGTTAACTTCAACACCTATTTAAGAGAGAACATTTATTGACCATCTAGTGGAGTTTGAGACTAGTGACTTTTCCAATAGGACACAAGCCCCACAACTGGTACTACAGTTTAATGGAAAGCAACTTTGTTGACATGTAGTTAGTTAACAGATTATAGGTTTAGGTCTAATTCCATCTCCTTTTTAGGGGCTAGCTATGCCTATATGGGGCTGACCACATTCACACTAGCTGTAAGTGTATCTAGTATCCACCATAAATTCCTCCAAAAACTTCATTCACACCCTAAATTTCATTTCTTCTTTTCACATTGCACCTCACCAATAATTTATCTCCCTGTCTCTTAGTTAATTTATTCATCTCTGTGATATCTTCCATATCAGTTATCACAGACATAACAGTGGAACCAACTGTGCTATACCATGCAGCCATTAGCTCAAAAACGAACAACTTTTAATTTGGTCTTCAATATTTCAACTGGTTTAATCATGTTCTACGCTTTAATAACTGATCTAGACACATGCAGTATGAATAATTAATGTTGTCTGTACATGCAATGTTAAATGAGGCTGCCTCAAGTCAAACCGAATCATTAGTACTGTATTTGTTTAATTATAAAAGGAAAAAGAAAAAGTGTACACTCTTCTTAACATTCAGAAATCTTTACGCATACCATTTCAAGTTAACTTATCTTAATATTGTGAGAAGCATCACAGAAATGAGTTGGATTTAAAATACTCCTACACTCGTATCAAATAATAAATAGGTTCCCAACAAATAAATTACGTGGTAAAATGAAATTTATCTTCTTGATTAGACCAAATTAGTTACCTTTATAATGCATGTGGATAGAAAAAACATTATGAGAAACCATTTCTCATGGGGTTGCCGACATATATCTAGAAGGTCAATAACTTCAAGACGCTATCTTATCGTTCTTAAAAAGTTTCGACTACTTTTACATAGACAGTGCTATGGTTGAGGCCTGAGGGTGTTCAATTCACAGTAGTCCACTTAACTTCATGATGGAAAATCTAACAAGGCTACAGTAATTTCTATATCTAGTTTCTAAGTGCATATATTTTTTTATTCTACCTGCAAGAACGGGAAATGGATGTCAGAAGAGTGATTGCTACAAAACTTACCTGCAACAAAATCTTCATAAAGTGATTGAATTAAGCTAGAGTAAAGATAAAATCTGCATGCATAAAGTGATTGGATCAAGCTAGACTAAAGACTGGCCAATATATATATATATATATATATGTATGATCGATACAATAGTGATATTATGGCATTGAACTGCATCTTACATATTACAACTTAATTAGTACCATCTTCTGTATCAATAAGATATTTCATCTTAGATATAGTGTAAGCGTCATGATATGTAAAGTTATAAACAGTTGAACTTTCATACGCTGCATGAAGAATTCTATTTGCTAGGAAAATAACTCAAATTGAAACCATTTATGAAGGTTGACTAGAACACACGGTTAGCATCTATCACTGTATAATTGTTTCATTAATTTTATTTTCTTCTATCCTTTTATATGCATGTACCGTGACCACGAATCCGTGCAGATTTTTCCTTCTTTTTAATAGTTTTAGTACTGTGATACTTACAGAATTGACTTAACTACACTTATCTATGGTTAGAATTGACTAATATAATTCACAAGTACCAATCTACAACAGGATCAAATCTATCAAAAAAGAATATTCATAACTTCAATCAAAATCAAGTTCTCCAATTTGAATAAAAAAATTAGGTAATCTGAATGAAAGATCTCTTCGGCTCCATTAGTCCAAGACTTCAACCGAAAACCACAAACTAAAACTGTCATGATACACTGCTGGAGACAGTTTCCTATATCCATCTAACTGCCAGCAGCTTTGTTGCAGAATGACAACACATAATCAACCACTTTGCGGATTGTGCTTGATTTTCTGATATTAGTATTCTATAGGAATAGGCTCCAAAACTGTACTTCACATTTTGAATAAAAGTTGTTTTTTTCCACTTTTGACTTTACTCTAGCCACCTAACCTACTTGTCAAACCACATAATTTCGATCTCGAAGATCGACCACTTGCAAAGTGAGAAGGGTAGAACTTTAAATAATTCAAAGATTAAGTCCACCAAGTCATATTCATCAATGTACCAATAAATTAGAACAAAATTTTCATCATAACAGGGTTGTCAACCATCGTGTATCACTTATGCTCCAATCATTACTCAATGAGCCACAGAAGATTTGCATCAGTTCTATATAAAGGATCGTGAGAAGAAAGCATGGGCCATAGCATACATTTAGTGTGCACTTTGAAGGAAGACAGTGTTAAGATAGTGATGTATAAGCAAGTGCACTGGCTACCAACAATGAACAAAAATGAAAAAAGAAATCAGAGTTAACGTTGACAACACAACAACTAGCGTGAGATTCCTCAAGTATAATTAACCAAAAGTCCCCAGAAGCAGATTTGTTGACAGGTTCTAAAAGTAAAAGCGACTATGTAAAAGCTGAAGGGTGTACTTTTCATCATTTATAACTACAATCAGCTTTGAGTGTATTCTCAAGAACAAAATTGGATTTGCAAAATGGTAATTTTATAATTAACAAGTCATTGTTACATGAAAGTCTTTGGCCAACGGATCAAAATATTAAATATTAAGGGAGTGCTAAAATAGATAGCTCCTGATGCAATGCATGAACATCGTGGTCAAAGGTTTCGATCACTTGTGCACTGAAGGCATGGTTCTATTCTATTCCACCTTGTGATTGATTAATTAATGTCTACATACAAAGTTCGTAATTAACCATTATTCTTCATGAAGATTACAGCTACTTGGGAGCCAGCTTCAATAATTAGACGTTGTTGGATTTCAAGGAAAGAAACAGATAAGGTCAATTCACAGTAATAAGGAGAATTTATTTATGGCATCACAAAACTTCAATTAACATAAATTGAATACTTCATTGACAGTGGATTCATGGGCCACAATGAGCACATGTCTTCCAATTTTTTTCCTCAATTGATAAATAAATTCTACCTAAAACTAAATTGGAAAATGGTGAAATTGTACAAACTAAAAGAAGATTTCTTTTACACCAACCAAGAAATATATGATGAGTGTCATATATATTCTCTTTGTTCTGAAAATGGATTAAAATTTTTTCACTCCGTTATTAGATGTGATGAAGCTAGCTAGCACTACCAATGCTAGCATTGAACACAAGCATGCTGTGACTGAGGGAATTTTATGAGTTTTTTGATGTAATGCAACAGATTTAGGGAGGAATGTAAGCACAACTGTGCTACCCCTAGCACCACTGTGTTGTCCACATGTTCGAAGTCTAAGCCCACAAGATTTCTTATAAATAGTCATTGGTGCAGAGAATTTTGGATACCAAAAACATTACAAGTAACGTGACAATTAGTTAAAATTAAACGTCGATCAAAGGTGGACCTATTACACTCGGCCTAACCTACACAAGGCCCACGTTATAATTAATAAAAATAATTTTGAGATCTTTTAGATTGTAAGTAATTTTCCAACTCTTTATTTTATGAGATATTAATAATTATTAGCATGCCATAATTGTTGTATGAGCTATTTTATGCCCTATTCGTAAGATTTTTTTTATGCTACAGGCAGAAGTATAACTTTTCTTCACGAAGGCAGTGATTGTTATATGAATGAATTGTATGTTACTTATATAATAGTTTTTTCATGCCGTGATTCTTGTACAATATAATGTTGACAACTTTATCATGGAATCCAATGGAAGTGTGGAATAACACAAACTAGGATTGAAGACAATTAATGTAAAAAATTACGATTAATGGAAATTGATTGAAGCGAATTAGGATGATTGGTAAGTATATTATACTAGGCTTTTTTATTTAAATAGCATTTTTTTATTTTTTATTTTTCTCAATATAGTACTCTTTATTCTTTAATTCTTCAAATAACATTTTTTAAATATTAAATTCTTCAAATAACACTTTTTTTTATTTTTCTTTTATTTTTTTTGTTTTTTTACGGTTATATCAATTGTGTTATTATTTATTTATTTTATTTTTTATTTTTTTACTATTACATCAATTGTGTTATTTTTATTTATTTTATATTTTTTTATACAGTTACTTTAATTATGTTATTTTTTTAAGAATTATTAAAATTTTTAATTATTAGTTTATTAAAATTAAATAAAAGATAATTGAATTAATTTTTCTTAAAAAATTAATTCAAAGAGAATAAAATAAAATATTTTATAGATTTTTTAACTAATTAATCATAATAGAAAATAAATGATAAATTATTTTATTTTATATTTTAGAATAAATTTAAATTTGACATAATAAATTATATTAAAGATATTTGATAAACATATCATTTGATTTTTCATAAAGATATCATTTGATTTTTTATAAAGATATCATTTGATATTTGATAAAGATATCATTTAATTTTTTATAAAGGTAAAATTTGATTTTCAATAAAGATGTAATTGATTTTTGATAGAGATAAAATTTTGTAATTGTATTTTGTATTAGAATTGAAATCGAAAGAAAAAATATAATAAATTATAAAACTGTCATTTGAATTAAAATTTACATTTTTGTTTTGCTAAAAACTGTCTAAATAATTAATAGCAAAAATAAAATAAAATTTTGATAAAGATAAAATTTGATTTTTAGTGGAGTTAGAATTTAATAGAGATAGAACTTATTTTTGATAAAGATAGAATTTGGATTTTGATAGAGATAGAATTTGATATTTGATAAAAATATCATTTGATTTTTTATAAAGATTAATCATGAACTTTGGACGGTGAATCGAGTTTGTAGGCTCCGTTCAATCTCCTCTTCTAGAGAGCCAATTTCACATTCAGTGACTTCCGCATACGTCATTGTTCACACTATAATAGATGAATGAATGAATGTCACATTGAAGGAGTTACATTCACTTCTACGACACCAAAAGTAGTTGCCCTCGAAAGAGGCATCATCCTACAAAGATAAAAGAAGTTATTTTCAGAAAACTACATAGGACAACAAAAGAAAGGTTGCGACGATACACTTTCGCTACCCGACTAGACTTGATGGAGGGGTAAGTCATTATACCGCCATTGAGATAACCCAGGATGACAATGTTGAGGCATTATTCGGCATCTATGACTCCATTGAACTACAAACCGAACCTGAATTATATGTTAGATTTCAAAAGTTTGCATCTTTCTCACATGAATAATCATAACAAGTTTCACTCTCATACGACCACCAATCACAACTGTTGTCCCAACAAATAAGGTCGGTCTAAAAAAATATTCACATTGTCAAATGTCAGGACACACAAAGATAACATGTTCCAACATTGCTGGAGGGTCCACTGCTCATATTGATTATGTTTATTTCACACAAAACATTTCATGTACCATTAACTAAACTATTTAATAAATATATGTATGTCATTTATTTTCCTCTCTTTACCTTCAACATGTATTACATCATTTCAATAATTAACAATTTTTAACTAATAAACATAACATTAAAAACAATTCACCAAAAAATTAAATTTTATTTGAAATTTCTAAACCATTTAATTAATATTCATTTATAAAAAATACCCCAATAATTTTATTTTATTTTTGCTATTAATTATTTAGATATATTTTTAGAAAACGTAAAATACAAATTTTAATTCAAATAACAATTTTATAATTTATTATAATTTTTTTCTTCCAATTTCAATTTTAATATAAAAATACAATTATAAAATTATTATAATCTATTTTAATATAATTTATTCTGCCAAATTTAAATTTTTCATAAAATATAAAATAAAATAATGTATTATTTGTTTTCTTAGTATAAGTAATTAGTTAAAAAAACCTATAAAATATTTTATTTTATTTTCTTTGTATTATTTTTATATGAAAAACAAAAAAAATAAAAAAATAAAAAATGCTAATTGGGGAATTAAAAAATAAAAAATGTTTTCTGAGAAATTAAAGAATAAAAAAATACTATTAAGGAAAATAAAAAATAAAAAAATACTATTAAGGTAAAAAAGTCGACAATTAATGAAGTTTTACTTAGATATTTTATAAGAAGCACTTTTATAACTTTTAAACTTACCTTTTATAACATATAAAAAGGCATTGAAGTATTTTTCTTCTTCTGAATTTTAGCTCTTATATTCTAAAAGATTCTAAAGATGATTTAAAGTTAGTCAAATATATTTTAAATTCTGAGAAATGGAAACAAAGCACGTAATTTATTTTAGTTCAGTCTTATCAGTACCAAAGTTATACTAATTAATTAACCCAGTTTTAAAAAAGCATAATCATCCAGATAACCCTGAAAAATATCTTCCAGAACAATTTAAAAAATAACTGTCTGAAATTGAACTGTCCCAGAAAATACTTTAAAAATTCAAAAGACATTTTTTAGAACGAGAAGAAACACAACGAAATATACTCAATTTTATGTTCATTGAAATTAAGAATTTGATTAAAAAAATATTTTATATAAACACCTTAATTTAATAGAAATGTAACTAAATGAATTTTACATACTCTCGATAAAAAAAAATTATTGAAAATCGGTAGAAATGAATAGAGGTTAGATTTTATACTTTTCTTTCGATAAAGGGTATATTTAGTAATAAAAATAAAAAATAAAGAAACAGGAAGTGAAAATAGAAATTTAAGGTAGTGTATAGCAAAAGCCCTAACTTGTGTGTTATCAGACCCAGTAAATTCAATCAATTCATTGTTCAAATTCAATACATGTCATTTCTCTCTACATTCCATAGTTTCTATGTGTATTCTGATTGGGTAATACAAGATCAAACTGTTTTTCTGCCACAATCGCTTGTTATTCTGCCACCCTTATTTATGTGTTGTAATATAAATGAATTTAAGGAAAAAATATTTTGAATTATGTAATCTGATTTTTTTTAAAAAAAAAAAAGCAAAAATTTTATATTTATGAAAATGCAGAAGGAAATTATGGGGGTACAGAAAGAAATTCCCTTTCTAAAATATCTGTTTTATTGTTAAACTAACCCATTAAAAATGACAAATTCTTCTTCCACCCCATACTCTCTTCCTGCACCCCCATACAAAATTTTAATTCCATAACTGTCTTTGAAGAAATTATCCAAATACCCTTCTTTTATTAAGCAATTTTGAAGTTTCTGGTAGGATACCTGGACGAGGTCATCCGGTTCCCCTTTTTTGAAATTTGAGAACCGGACAGCCTGACGTCCGGTTCATAAATTGTTAACCGGATGGACTGGATGGGGGGGTGTCATCTGGTTTGTAAGTTGTGAATTGGACGCCATCCCGTTTGGTTGTCATAAGATAAAAAATATTGCAAACTGGATGGGTAGTGGGTGGACCTCATCCGGTTTGTAAATTTGTGAACCGGATAAGGCTGCCATCTGGTTCATATTTTTTCAATTTTTTTTTAAATTGCACTGTTACATATTGGTTAGGAACATTAATATACTTGAAAATAAAAAAAGAAATGAAGAGTCTCTTCTTTTACTGTGTTTACTTCTCATTCTAATTTCTAATCCCAACCCCATCTTAAATGAAAAGTCTCTCTTCTCTCTTCTGCTACATTTCACCAATTCATTGATTTATTGAATTTTATAAAACTAAATTAATTTAATTTAATTAAACCATTAAAGGTTATACTATAGGTACATTTTTATGTTTTTTTTTAATATGTTGTGTAAGTGATGTTTTGGTGGTACATGAAATGTTCTTAATTCACATATGCTCCAATAAAAAAATAATATATTTATAAGAAAAAAAAGGTGAAAATTAAATGGTTATTTTTTAGTTAAGTCGTTATGCAGTTATTGTTAGATAGAAGTGGTATAGTCATGTAATGGATAAAATATTTTTTTACTGAAAAATGACAATAGAAGCTGTTACAAAAAGTTGTATTTTTTTTTTTTATATAAAGATATAGGGCAAAATAAGTCTATTGACAAGTGATATGAGAAGACCTTTATACAAAGCTATAGATAGATAACATTATTTTAATAAAGTGTATAACAGTTTTATTGAAAAATGATACAAAGGTGCTTACAAAAGTTGTATCCTTTTGTATAAAAGTACAGAAATAAATATGAATTTTTTCTACCTCAAGTTTATTAATATGATATCCATAGGATATGAGATATGTTTTCTTTAAAACTCGGAACAAAAAGCGTTTCGATAAATTAAAAGAAAAAGATGAATTTAAACAAATTGTTTTTATCTCAACTCTTAAATGACTTTTCACAAAAAAATATAACTTTTACATATTTATATTAAAAATTAAAATTTATTAAAAATATAAATTTTACATATAATTTAATATTTAATCAATGAATCACTTATAACTAAATATTTTTAAACAAAATCTGAATAATAAAAAGTTTATCGCCTATTTTAATCAGGAAAGAATACTTTATACATTGAAGTTTTTTAAGTACGTAATATAGTCGTATAATAGGTATATAAATTTGAGATAGCTTATAGGAACAATCTTATACTAGATGATACAAGAAACTGATAATGTAACATTCCAACTATATTAATTATTTTACCTATTTAACTAAAAGGAAACATTTCTACCCATATTACTTTAAGATATACTTATATACTTACCAAAATATATGGATTTTACAAGACAAATTTTTAAAATATACAAAATAAATTTCATATATATATATATATATATATATATATATATATAATCTCATCACATTAACGTTAAGTTTATCTTTTACTGGTTCGTAAACTTGTAACATTAATTATTTCCAAACTAAAATATGATCATCATAGTTATAACGCAAAAAAAATATACCTGGACAAATTAAAAAAAAAAATATAACACACAAATATATATATATATATATATATATATATATATATATTAATATTTTAGAAATAAAATTTGCTTACGTTAACAAGGTTACCAAGAAATCACAGTCAAATAATAAAATATGATCATTTCTAGAAATAAGAATGGAGTAAATTTATATGAAAGTCACATCTAATTCATTATCAAAGTTTTTAAATAAATATATTATTGGCATCTAATCAAAGTAGCTCCTACTTAATAACATAATAGTTCAATCCTCATGATTTGATTGTGACTTGACCTACCTGGTCTTTATCATGAGATAATTAATGTCATCTACAACAATATCTTTCTCAATAATTGTCTTATTAGGAAACAAATTATTCAATTGTGACTCAGCCCACTTAGTTTATATCACAGGACAATTGTGTAACCTGCAACAATCTCTTCCTGAATAATTATCCCTCTAAAAAATCAAACTCTTGATCTTGACTCTAATACAAATTTTTGGATTGAGTGTTTACCAGTAGACCAAAAGCTATAGTTCATAATAAGGACATAATTCTTTCTACTTAAAAGCTTAACAACCCAAGTGCTACAATTTAATTAGAACTTGGCTCACTTGACCTCTGTCATGAGACAATTGATGTCACCTACAACAAGAATATCTTTGAATTTATCACTACATGATGCCTTAATATGCATGACTTATGTTATAATGAATCATATATATTTCATTCTCATAATGCTTCCATAACTCAGTTACCATAATAATTCTATTAGGTCAAATTAGCACCTAAGTAAATTACCTTTCTCACAACTATATAAACCAACACCTTTGAAACTTACAATACCTATGTTTTTGATTAAGTGTTTAAACCAACAAAGCATGAAGATGCATCTAACAGATGATAAATTACTATGCAAATCTTTCACTTCATCAGAAAGCGATCATGACATTAGACATTAGACAAAAAGAGTATCATGAAGAGTAACCAGTTTGTATGATGAATGAGTGATGAGGATTAGATGATAGACTTAACAAAAACTTTAAAATGATATAAGATCAACGAATATTCCTAAAGCTTAAATTTGCAAAGCATAGAATATCCTCATCATCTATCGTTAAGAGATTTGTGTGAAGTTCAAAAGCTTCCTTCAAATATCTCTTGGAAATTGAGTTAAAACTACAATGTCCATCAAACGCTGTTGGCACATGAAATATTAAACCTTGGCTTAGCTATTTGTCTTGTACAATGCATAGTTTTATCTTATTTGGTGTAAAAGGTTCTACTATTGAGAAAGATAAGAGAGGTTTCTTGAAGAAGATAAGAGAAATTAATTTACATGAAATACATTTAATGTGTCTCAATGTTCAAGCTCAACAAATGATAAAACAAGAAAAATAAGATGTTGAAAAGAGTAGCTTGAACTCAATGACTAAATCAGGGAATGCAATGACTATTTTCTTCAAAGTCTATATAAAGCAATTAAAGGAGAAGAAGAAAACAAGTCACCTTGTAAAGTGCCCTAAAGAATACTTAACCGAGAGTAGTCAGGAGTCACTATGAGCCCAAAGAATACTTAATGTTAGTCAGAAGTGACTTAATCAAATAATACTTATTTGTACTTCACAATAATGGTCAACCTATTAAAACTTAACTAGTTCGTCAAAAATTAAATGTAATTTGTAGTGGGAGACAAAAAAAAATATAAAAATATTACGTAAATCTCATTTTTCATCTCGTAGTATATTAGAAGTTGTATGTGAAACTAACTTAAAAGAATGTGAATTTTTAAAATAAAATTTATAAATTTCAAACTATTTTGTCTTATTGAAAGCTGAAACTAGCATCTAATTAACTATAACATTAGACGATTTTTACGGAAAATAAAGAAAATTAAAAAACACAATTATATTTCTTTTTTTCACATAAAACAATTACATCATTGAAAGATAAGCAATTAGGGTTTAAAACACAAGGGTTATCCTAGACTGAGAAAATTATTTTCGATTAAGCGATAAATGTTAAAAGAAGAGATAATTTATATGGGTTTTTTTTCTTGCTTGAGTGATGAACTATTATTTGAGCACTTTTCTTTGATGTTGCATTCTTAGAGAAGAAAGAATTGATTGTTTTGACAGTTATTCATTGCTTGAGTAACCTTAGTCCAAGAGAAAAAAGAATTGGTTACTTTTCTTGGCTCAAATTAATTGTTGTTTGAGCTGTCAATGAATGAGTGCTTGAATTGAACAGGGAGTTTCACTTCAATATCACTTAGCAAACCATAAAAAAGTGCAAGGTGGGCCAAAACTTAACTCTTTCAATTTAAAATATATTTTTGATAATTTCTTATTAAAAAACCAAACCCTATCAGTTCTATTTTTTTTAAACAAAGATATTATCAAGACCTGTAACATAATATCGATTGAACATTTCATCAAGACAAGACCATACTCTTTAAAAAATCTACTCTTAAAGAAGTTAATGAGTTCAACATGCCAAAAAAATTATCTATGTTGCTTCCAATAAGTCAAACTTAATAAATCAACATACTACTATAAACTTAGACTAACAAATATTTATATTTTTTTTCGTGAAATCATGCACACAGTAATCCTAGAGTCGCATAAAGACAAAAAGAAAAAAGTAGAGCTAAAAAATAAAAAATAATAAAAACTTTATCCTAATCAAATTTCCCTTCAACCAAGTGAGGTTTACTAAAAGATACAGATTTTAGAGAGATACTAATTTTAGATAAATCAAGAATGAAAAATGTTTTAATTTTTACATAATCTTTTTAACTTAAAACACATTTTCATTTTTTTTCAACTTTAAATCCTATATTAATTACTTGTAAATTTTAAATAAATTTCAAGTCCTTAATATTTTATTAATTTTTGTTTTGAGTTTATAATAAATTATTTTGTCAAAATTGAGTACCTAATAATTATAACATTTTTATTTAAAAAAATAGTTATTTATATTTCGACCGTATCATTACATAATTAATTCCAAGTAACATTTTTATATTTCATTTTAAATCACTCATCCTATTTTTTTATCTTAATAATTAATATATTTTTTATCATAAAAAATATAATATGTAAATATAGATAACATAATTATTAATATCTACTATTCTTCAATATTCTAAATTTGTTTGATTTAAAGGTTTGTAAGTCTTATTTTTTATTTTTTATTGCTCAATTTTCTCATTTTATCTAATATCTAACTACTTTCTCCTTAAATGAGAGTCTCTATTTCATATTAGTACATTTTTCCTCCAGCGGAAACAAACGATTCTTTACTTGTATCGTCATTCACACTAAAATCTCCATTCTCTATTATAAACATAACTAACTTGAAACTTAAACTCACAAAATACTTAACTAAAGAATACGGTAGAACTAGCATAACTGACGCTTGCACTAAAAGATTCTTCAACTAAAATGTTTAACTAATTAGTGAAAGAAGCATTTATCCAAAACCCAACTATGCATTAGGACCTAAAAATGATTTAAGTTTAAAATAAAATACACTTTTCTACAGTATGTATAAAGATTTTTTTTTTTCATTATGATCGGCTATGATGTTAGCATCAAATAATTGGACCCCCTCCTCTATATTAATGGAAACGTGGAGGAACGAAATTCAGTTTAAAGTGTAAAAGCATCAAAATGTATTATCAAAGTGATAAAAAGAGTTACGTCTACGCGAAGGGGGAGAACAGAGGCATAAGAGGAAAAGGAACTGCATACAAAAATTATTGGTGTTGAAGTGCTTCATCGGCACAATCATTATAAATGTAAGTAAAGCAGATGAGTGTATGAGAAGTGAGAATTAAAGAAGCATATGAGAGGGAAACTGAAAGGCACAGAGAAAATGGCGGGTGTAGGATTAGGTGTAACAGCAGCAATGATTGCAACTCAGTTCTTGGAAGTGGGACTCAACACTCTAATCAAAGAAGCAAACACCAATGGAATGAGTAACTTTGTCTTCATTGTATATTCAAACTTTTTGGCTCTCTTTGTCCTTCTACCATCAACCTTCTTCTACCACAGGTGTGCTGTGTATCTGGTTCACCTAAAGAATGTTAACTTTCTTTTAATGTATGTTATACTTCTATATACTTCTTGAGATTGATATTTTATTCTTGGTTCTCGAAAAATCACAGGAAGAGAGCTCCTCCTCCAATCCCAAGATCAATTATCTTTAAAATATTTACAATTAGCTGCCTCAGGTATGAACATGATAAGCACTAAATTCACATAATTAACTAAATAAATATGTAGCAAGTATCATCAGATTCTGGATATATTTGGAACTTGTTATGCACTCAAAATTTGTTAAAATAATACTATTGTCACCGTATATTTAAAGTATTTTTCATTTTAAAATTTGGAATTTTATCATAGACTTGAAAAAATATATTAAAAAATAAATTAATATATTTAAATTAAGTATAAATCATACACTAAATAAAAATAAAAAAGTTAAATAATATATATATATATATAATTCACAAATTTATTATATTAAAATTTTTGATTGAATTTAATTCAGATAGATCTTTTCGATATGTTTTTCTTGATTTTTCTAATAATATCAGAATCGATGTTTATGGCAGTACCAACTCAGACAAATATATAGTTTAATATAAGTATTTTCGACATAGATTTAACGTAAAATCACAATACCTATTAAAATAAAAGTTGATGAAAAGTAAAATGAATTTTAGTTGAAGATAGATAAAGAAACAATAAAAAACCAAATCCATTGTTAAATAGAAACATGTATACTATATAATTAATAGGTCCGTGTTTATACTTAAAACTACTTTGTTTTTCTTTATTATCTTCGTACATGTTTTTCGAACAAACTATTCCCTTTTTTAGAAGTTAAAAGAATCATGTTGAAAAACTATATTGATTTTAATGTAAACTTTTATTTTTTAGGTCAATATTTCAGATGAAACTTCAATTCTAATGAACAGTACAATTTCTTTAAAAGTTATTTTGTTTGATTATTTGGATGATGACCTTAAGGTAGTGCAGCACTTTAGTGCAGGCGTTGATGTACACAGGAATCTCATACAGCTCTCCCACACTATGTTCTGCTATGCTTGACCTTCTTCCTGCTTTTACCTTCATTTTTGCCCTTATTTCAAGGTTCTTTATCTGTCCTCTTCCCCTTATCACCATCATGTGTCTGAATACAAACATTTGTTCTATTACTTGACTTTCAAAATTAAAATAAATTTATGTTTTCATAATTATTTTTGAAACAGAAAATTAAATAAATTTTTTTATCAAACCACAAATTTCGAGGATCAAATGTCTCCGAGTTTTTTTAAGTAATCATGACTCCGGAGAAATATGTAATGTGATGCCTTAATAAGAACTAACATTGGTTAGTATGGAAGCTTAATTTTAATATATTTTCTAATAAAGCTTTTTAGATCTTAGGTTAATAAAAATCATCTTATTAATTGTAATTTTTAAAATAAATGATCATAAACTTCACAATCTTATTTATTATACATGAAATTTATGGTTAAATTGTAGGATGAAAAATATTTGTATATTCCAATTACATTTTTAAAACAATTATTGCAGACGCTAACAATTTTTACTTGTACATATGACATTTGATTACATTGTATGTGCACTACAATTAGACTCTTATTCTTCTTTGATCCTTGTACTGTGCACTTTCAGGATGGAAAATCTGAATCTGAAACAGCAAAGCTGCCTAGCAAAAGTTATTGGCACAGTGGTCTCCATTGCAGGGGCATTCATAATCACTCTATATAAAGGAACACCATTGAATTTCAGTTTAAATGTTGCATTTGGTGGAAATGGAACTTACCTTTCAGTGCAATCAGATTGGATCATTGGTGCTTTTCTTCTTGCAACCGCTAGTCTCTGCATTTCAGTTTTGCTTATTGTTCAGGTAATTAAACAAACCATTTTCAGTTTTGCTTATTGTTCAAGAAGATTTCACATAATATATATAAATATAAGTGGTACAAACTTCATCTTATAATCTAATTTTGTAAAATTGAGTTAGATTAATGAATTATTTCCCCCAAAATTAATATTCCCAAACATGTAAAAGTCATTTAACTGTTTTTCCAACACTCTGCAGACTTCGGTTATCAAGGAATATCCTGAAGAGTTAGTAATAACTACCATTTGTTGCAGCATGGTGGTGATCCTATCTGCCATAGTTGCTCTCTTTGCAGAGGGAAACCCAAAAGCTTGGATACTAACATCTCATAAAGAGTTCATAGCTGTATTTTATTCAGTAAGTATAAACTTTATTAGGACTTAGGAGAACCTTTTGACATGTCCTATTATAATTTGGAGTGATAATATATGGCATTCCTACACACATATAAACCTTTTTATCAACACATTATTTTCTTTTCATCATACTATATATATTGACTAATATATATACTTCTCTTCCCTGTTAAATTCTTTCCTTAGTTTTGTGATGTTATATATATTTGTAGGCCATATTTGTGGTACCAATGAGGAGTGTTGTATGCACATGGGCATGTCGAAAGAAGGGACCAGTTTATGTAGCTATGTTTACCCCTTTGGGAATGGTGATTGCACTTGGCATGGGGGTAATATTTCTGGGAGAGAGCTTTTATCTTGGAAGGTAAATGCATCTAATTAAGGACACAAATTTTGTGAAAAACGATTTTTGTGGAAATCTTTTAACATTTGGTCTAATTTTTGGTGCAGTATGATTGGAACTGCAACAATAGGTATTGGATTTTATTGGGTCATGTGGGCACATACTCAAGACAATAAGGTGGCAAATGAGAATAATGAGAATCCTGATCTTGTCACTTCCTCTTCAGCTCCTCTGCTGTCCACAAAAAGTATCGATGTATAGCTTCACCTATTGTGATTAGGAATGTAAATATGAACTATTAAAAAATATATATTTAAGTTTGATTTATTTATTTACTGTAAATCTTTCATAAAAATCTGATTTCACCAACAAACCTAATTTTCGCTGTTTAAAAAAAAAAAACCAACAAACCTAATTACAAGTTTGTTTATCACAGGACATTTAGAAAGACTATCAATCTTATTGTTAACACCTTATCAAACTAAATCACACTTATAAGATTAGCTTGAAAACTATGATTCATCTATGAATAGCAAAATATAAGAAATTTACTAATTTCTTTCTGGTTCCGCTCATAAACTTGCAGTCCTATACATTTACGTACTAAGTATACAAAAAAAAATCACAAGATAATTATTTATAAATAAACTTAACAACAACATTTCATTATCCGATCCACTATTTTAATTATAAATTCATACATGGATCTAAATATTAAATAAATATAAATATCAAATGAACATATATAGCAGAGAATTCGAGAACTCAATTGATAATATGTAAAAGATTTATGTTCTATTAGAAACTAATATAAATATATATATATATATATATATATATATATATATATATATATATATATATATTTAT
>Ga0209489_103972_pt1 | contig 27998 bp, 15 predicted proteins | sample SiratrowhiteBW_FD_187527 | JGI IMG/M metagenome (GOLD analysis project Ga0209489, IMG submission 187527) | Root nodule microbial communities of legume samples collected from California, USA - Siratro white BW (SPAdes) (version 2) | ecosystem: Host-associated > Plants > Roots > Nodule | place... | reverse complement strand
TAAATTATACAATATATATATATATATATATATATATATATATATATATATATATATACTTTTTTCATCAAATTGATTTTTTAGTAAATTTATTCACCACACAGTTTATTTCTAAAAGGTTTAAAAACCATACCAACGTCTTAATGGTTATCCAATTAGCTTTTGTATGTGTTGAACTATCAATCCTTATAATACAGGAATGTCAATATGATTACCAGTTTCACTTTTGCGTCTTTATTTTTGAGTCATGTTTATAAAGTAAAAATTTATTTATAACATTATTTTGTACATAATAAATTTAAAATTGATTTCTCATCTTTATTAAATATTTTATTTAAAAATAAAATAAAAATCACAAAAAATAAGTATTCATTTTTATTCATAACTATTTCTTATTATTTTAAATATTTATAAATATTTTTTTACTCAACAATAAATTAAAAAATAAAAAAACATAATATTATTAATAATTTAATTTAAAAAAATTCTTAAATATTAAGAAAAAAAAATAATTACGTAAATCTCCAACTTAGATATCAAATAATAATGAAGTAAAAGACAAATAATTATAAAAGGAGTAAAATAATTGAAAAAATAAAATATCAAATAAAAGTTAATATATCTTTTTAACTTACATAATAAATTAAATGTAACATAAATATAAGAGAAAATACAAGTATTGAAATGCACAAAAAAACAAAGGTGAGACGAATATATATTATTTTAATTTTTATATTCAATTTAAAAAATTAGATAATCCTTATACTTGTGAAGATTTCTAATCAAAGTACTAAAAAATTTCATCTCTCAATTCAACTTTTATGCACTTGTAATAATTATTTTTCAGTTAGTATTCTTATAAATTTAACATTATCTCTCGTTTTTTTTTTCTTAACAAATTTTAAATTAGTAATACAACATGCATGAAGTCAACCTTCGTATTTAAAATGTTTTTTTCATTTTGAAAGCTACAGTACATCCGAATTCCAAACCTACTAAATGCCTCGACCGCATTTTCTAGTCGGCGTCAACATACAGACAGGTCCAGCCACAACTGTCCCTCGTTTTAGAAATTAAAGCAACGCAAAAGTTTCAGTCTCTTTCACCTTTTCTTTTCTTTTTCTTACAATTAATATATATAAATTTTTCATAAAACTAGGTGAAAAATCCAATTGAAAGCTGAAAAATTATTTAATAAATAAAATTTGATATTAGAAGTAGCAAGTTAACTACTAATTAGTAATGAGAAGTCATTAAATTAATTTATTAAATTATAAGTATTTGAAGAAATTATAAGTTAAAGTAGCTAAATAAATATAAAATGGTATGTTTACGTGTTTTCATAAAAAATAATATAAATCTTAATTTCATTGATAATATATATTTTGAAGATAATTTTAATTAAGTATTTTTTATAACTTTTATTTAAAGATAATTAGTTCATTTTTTTAGGTGAATTGGCACGTCTAATAAATTAGACGGTTAGGTGAAACTAAATCTAAATTTTTAGATCATTAAAAAAAAAATATTCCAGTCTAAACCAGATGAACCGAATTAACTCTCTAGTTCATCCATCACATTTTTTTTTCCACCATATCGAATTCCCACTTGGCAAATGACCCATAAATGTTGAAGCAAAGAATAAAGATTAGAAAATCCTAAAGGGTCATATATTTGTCAGCAGTTTTATGAACCACCCACTCAAGAATCAAGGGTCAACATGTGAAAATGGATATAAGGCTCGTATATATTATGGTAAGAGAATTCCAGTAAAAGAAATATTGAAGAAATCTCAAATAATGATAATTTAGTCAAATCATATAAAATGGTATTATTTTTCATTGGAATTAAGTTTGTAGATATTTTTTATTATATATTTTTTAACTTTCTATTTTTTCTCCTTCATATTGATACATTCTTCTTTTCGAGAAGAAACAAATTTCAAATTTCTGAAAAAAAAAAACACCTAAGAGATTTGAAATAATGAAAATTGAACTATACCACGTAAGAGATGCGCACACTTAAATATCTTAAATATCACCCGATAAACGAAGACACATGCGGGTGTAAAACCTACATAACAAGGTTTTGAATAGCAGGTCTTTTAGTGTGAAAAATAGATGAGACGATGGCACGGGAAGTGTAGTGTGTGGCTAAGCTAGTTATGAAAGACAGAGAGAGGAAGCACGTGGAAAAGGCAAGAGAGCTGCAAAATGTGGTTGTGACTTCTGAATGTGAACGTCCGGCGGCTGTGCCCATTGAACTTGCTTTGGTTTCCAATTGCGTGTGGTTTAGGACTTTGGCCTTGTGCGGGCCACGCAACGGAGACGTTGAAAACTTCAGCCATCCACATCCCAATATCTTTAGAAATAAACTAAAATTATATAGCATATCAATAAGGATAAATCTTATTTCATTAAATTAGTTAGGATTAAATTACTTAAAATTGTTCTTGTCCAGACCGGAAAAGGATGTGTTGTTTCTTCGCTACCTTTAAGACTTGTGCGATTTGTTGACGATTCACTTACTGTTATAGGTAAGATTTTTGACCGGGACAAATATATGTCAAAATAGTGTGACGTTTAAGTTAATGTATGGATACGAGATTCAAGCAAATTAGGATTGTATATATCACTTTCTACTATACTCTTCTCTAGGTAACTTTTATAATACATTGAAGAAAATCAACCTTCATCAAAATTAAAAATTACAATATAATTTGTAACTAATTTGTATACATGTATTTTTTTTATTCTTATCATTTAGTGATTTTAAAATTGAACAACTTAATATTTTGTTTTTGGTTTTCACCTTTATATTATTTATATTTTAATTGCTAGAAAATAATATCACAATTATTAACTTAAAATTAATTATTTACTTTATCACTTTAAATTTTTAATTAATAATCAAATATTAATTATTTAATAAATATTATAACATTCACTTGTGTGTGATTTTATAGATTATTTGTTTATGACTCTATAGGTTCAAAACTAAGTAAGCAATATATTAATCAAATTAATATATTTATTAAGGTAGACATATAATGATATTCCTCAACCTTCAATATATATGAATTTTACACTTTCAAGAACCATTAGAGAAATAATACAATACTTTTGTCATGCTTCAGAGCTCTTAATTAACTCTAAAGTGTGGTATAAACATCAAACTTCGATAACTTCAATAATTTAACCAATTATCTTGAGTGACTTGAAAACATCTTTCTTCCTTCATTCAATATATTATGGCCTAAGTTTTAATTTTATTACATATCTCAAACTCACTACTTATATCGAAATTATGTTTATTTTGTATCTTTAAGCCAACGCAAAAATTGGTTACATAAGCAAACAAAGTGACTTTTAACTATGGACAAATTTTTTTTTATGTAATTCCAGTAGAAGTAGAGAGGTTTCATAGAATAGGAGTAGGATATCCTTTTTGTATATAAGGATTAAAACGTTCTTTTTGTACTTTTATTTAATATATTTTTTATTATTAGTAAAAAGAACATCTTAAAACGGTGATATATTTATAAAATTTTAGAATTTAAGATTTATGTAATTTTTCAATCATTTTCAAAATATCTAATCATCTTTAAAATATCTAACTTTAGTAACTCAAATTTAGTGAACTAAAAATTATAGTAATAATCTTGGACTCTCATTTCCATTCCATTCTCATACTAATATTTGATCCTTACTTCCCAGAACCCACGGTGAAGAACATATTCTCCTCCTCACTTAGGCTTCTAACAAAAGACTCCATCCAACATCGATTTGACATTTCAATTTCCTAAATTTGTTTTCAGAATACATTTTGACCTTCTCCCTCATCTTTTTCGGTTCCTCCTCCCACCTCCCTTTCACAATAGGTCCTCCCCGTATTAGTTCTCTTTTTTCAATTAATCAATTGAGTAAAAAAAAAACCTCATATTAGAATCCCTTCTTTTCTTCTAGACTTTTTATAAAAAAAAAAACCTTACGTGGTTGTCGTTGCCTTGTGATAACGTTACACTGTTTTGTTTTTTCCTTCTTTCAAAATATTTCAAAATATTTTATAACGGTTAAAATACCCTTAAAATAATTCATTTTAATTTATTTTATTCATGACTGTTAAAAAAAAAAAAAAACGGTTCATGTTTTTTTAGTGAATATTCAAATTTCCTTCATTTTCCTATCATCTTTCTTCATTCATTTTTTTCTCTCTTTTCCTTTTATATTTTGTGTTCAGATAAAGCATGACAATAGAGATCTATTTCTCCAAGTATTAATAATAAACTTGAGTTTTCTAAGTTTATTAATGATTTATTTGGATATACTTCTTTATAAGAACTTCTAACAAAGAAAAATAGAATTCTTTCATAAATTTAAAATTATTTAAACATAAATTAAAATAATTTAAAAAAAATATAATTTTCTTTTTAAAATTAACTTTTTCTGATATCTTATCTCTCTCTCTCTCTCTCTCTCTCTCTCTATATATATATATATATATATATATATATATATATATATATATATATATATATATATATATATATATATATATATATATATATATATATATCATTTTAGTGAATGTGCCATAACGATTTTCATATCCATACCACGTGTCCTAGTTTTTAAAAATATTTTGAGATTCAGTAAAATAAAAGGGTCTAAAAACACAATAATGATAACTATAAAAGAATTTCCCCTCAAAAGGGTGTCTGAATTATCCTCTTGATCATTAAGTTGTATCTGAACATTAATTGCATCTCAGGAAATCTCTAGTTCCAATTTCCTGTTTGACAAGTAAATTAAAATATCCTGTAAGATTAACACTAAATGCTATTTGTTTATACATGTAAAGTAATCAAGGTTGCTAGACCATGAAATCTTTGCAGTCACAGATTTTAGAAACTTAGCTTTTCTTGCCTATTCTTTGTTGGGTCATCTCGTGATCCTCATCTTAAAGCCAAAGGTTGAGGAATTTCATCTGTTACTCAATGGTGAAGTTATATTTCATGCTTTCAATTTTTTGAATTGAATACTTGAGCTCCTGTTGGATGTTCAACCTCGAAGGAGATAATACGATGTCTTTCCATACTGATCCAGCTTCACAAGCTGGGTTGGGGTGCTTGTAAAGTTCATAGATGGAGTTGGCATTTTCGTTCAACTTGGCAAGCCTCTTCAAACAGTCGAATTCATCTGGATCAACAAGCAGTGTCTTGTCTCTATCTTTCCATCCTATCAACTTTACAACAATTATGAGGTCAGTAATAATACTACTAGGTGTTCAAGACACTAAATTAGCATCCATAAGGACCCTATAATGAAATCATTAATGCATGGATAACGACATTTATAGCTTGCTGCATCAAAGTTTCATGTGTCAAATACTTTTTATCATCTAATTCCTTTGTGACCAACATAGTTTGTTATTTAGTAGATGATATAAACAAAAGAAATCAATATTTTCAGTGAATTTTGATAATGTACCTTGGCTGGACCTTCCAATGCGTTTGTGAAGTATAGTCGTGCATTATCTACTAGTTGACAGTAAGTCATAAATGCCTCAGCAAATCTCTTGTGTGATTTCAATTGTGACTTTACTCTCACTGCTCTTCTGCACATGATAGCTCTCCTGTTTACATTCAAATTTAGTTGTTAATCTCAAAAGTGAAACTAATCAATGTTCATTAGAATTGAATTGGTAACAATGTGACCTTATGCCTCTAACGACTGCAAGATAAGCATCACATACTACACCAACCAGCTCTATCCTATATGGTTTTCGCTTTTTGCCTTCAACTTGTTCAGGCTCTTCGCCTTGAATTCTTTCCCAATAGTTTTCAATTACAGTTCCATCATCCTTTACCCTATACCCAGCTCCCATGCGGTAACGGCGACGGTGAACATTCCTAGCCATTGTAATTGTCTGCACCACAAATGGCACCCAGGAGAGTGTGCCATCCATAATGACGTCTCTTCCTTCATTTAATGCTGTAACTAGCAGTGATGAGGCTGCATCTGTGGATGATTGGTGCACCTGTTTGGAAAAAAAAATCAAACATTCCAACACAAATGTGAAGTAGTGCTAGATTCAATCAATTTGGACTTAAAATATTCACCATTTCAAAAATTTGGAATTGAATAATGTTACACTAACATATACTAATTCCTACTTATTAAGCTAGGAAGTTAAAGAGTCTCAACCAGTTCTGCTGTTTGAATCATGTCATGGTGACCTCTTGAGCTAAGGGCCTTATAGATCACATCTGATTCTTTGAAGGCATCTGCCTCAATGACTACGGCATTCCCTGCTGCTCCTGCCCAAAAAGGTCTGTTCAAAATTCATTTACAAAGAAACATCATTAGGTCATTGTCGTTTATTAATAGTGAGACTCTATGAATTAAAACCTATTGCTATCACAAATTATGGTTGAAACAGGGAAACAAACATATATGAACTTAATTTCTAAAGAACTTATATATCATATTTTTATGAAACATACTAACCATGTTTATGGACTTACTTAGCCTATTAATCTTTAAGTTTTCTTTACGGCCTTTAAACGCATGGATGTGCACTGAAGTTCACATCTTACACTTAGAAAAAAAATAAAACATTGTTTTTGGAAAAAACTAAACAAAAAGGTCTTACACTTACTCTTTGAGAATATCCTTGAGCACGGTGCTCTTGCCAGCTCCCATGCCTCCACCCATTAAAAGGAGCACTGGACTTCTATCGCTATGAGCTACTGGTGCCATCACCTCTGTACATTGAGAGTCATCATTTGTAGCAATTCCCATCGCTTTCATTTCTTCCACTAATGTATTAAAAACTCTAGCCACCTTCAGATTCTTGGCAAGTCTCTCGAACCTTTGTTCCCTGTATAATTGAACATTTTTTTTCTGAGAAAAACTTTAAGCAGAAGGAACCCTTTTGAATGTATGATTGCAGGTTCTCTAAGAACAATGATAATTGTAAATCATTTAACTATCAAATATCCAGCTGCGGAACCATTAAGCCACACCATTTAAAGGGCTAGAGAATGAAATCTTCTTGTTTCATTAACTTACAGGATTTCATCCCACCAAATTAATTTTAAATCTGAAGAGAGGTTTTGAATTCCTTTTAAGTGACGAGAAGCAAAAACTATTTATTCCCCTAAACATACAATGTTTAAAGCTGTTTCTCTATTCAGTCATGCACAAGAACACTAAATGGAACACATAATCAGTAAAATTTGCATTATATTGCAGCTTATGAAAGCTTTTCTACGGTAAAATCTTTTTATGACTTTTTTAAGACAAGAATGAGGAATAAAGTTACTTCAGGAAACTATTGATGTTAGTAGGGTTTTTGGTAAACAACCAACTGAAGTAATTTAATAAAAATAGAAAAGATTAGTTGTTTGCGAGCTTAAGAGATAAGTTTAATGGAGTGTTTAACGATGTAATAAATATGATTAGGTGAAAATAGCTCTGAAAAAGGTGGGTGATGTAGAGAACATACCTAGTTGCTGCCATAACTATGTGCTTGAGCCTCTTTTTTGGCTCATTTTCCGAGTTCAACACCTGCATATTAAGCAAAAAAAGAACATGGTTTTACCGAGTATTGTACACACAAGCCATTTTTGATTAATTATTAAATGACTAAGCACCCCAATACCTGACTCATAATTGTGTCACCGTAGTTCCAATGGAATGCTAAGTAACTAAGAATGCATCTCTCAAACTCCTCGACCAGCTTCACATAAAGTGAATCGGCATCTGGTTCATTCTCAAAAAAGGCGTATATATCATCTTCAAATCCCTCGCATTTCCTTATGTATTCAGAAGCTAATCTACATAGATGGGGACAAAATCTTCTGTCTTTGAACCCCATTTGCCTAGCTGCAGCACATCAGAGAACCTTGAATAAGGAAAATGATTGGAAACTGTTTGCATTAAGCCATATAAATAAAGCATATTTTATTCAAGCAAATTGTTATTGCCTTAGAAAACAACATAACATTTGCAACATAATTTCAATATGATACATGTTTGTGGATCCGTGTATATAATCGAAAAGAAATTGAAAAACATATATTATTACCTACGTAATGGGAGAATCTTTCAAGCTTTGGTACGTGGCTTGCGCGTGACAATCTTATACGTGGGATGATCTTTCGATCTCTAGTTTGTTTCAGACGATAATGAAAGACCACGATAAACAACAACCCAACAGAAAAGGCTACGATGATCTGTGTAAAACTGGGATTGACATCGTAATCTGAACAAGTTTGAGGTGAGTGAGGGCAGAAAATCATCGTAATTTTATTCACATTGCATGAGGAATTATTTTGATAAATAAACAGTAATACAAGTATTAAAAAAATTAACAAATCAACTACAAGATGCGCATGAGACTTGAGTTTTTTTCTTTTATTGAGTTTACCTTTCTGCATATCTCCCATAAATCAAAGACCTAGAGACCACAGGAGCTGCAATGAAAGAGAGTTTTGTGTCTTTTGACTTTGTCTTTTTCTGAAGATTTGATTCCGTAGTTGTTTGATGAAGTTCTTCATTTCTCTGGCCTTTGTCATTGGACATTAATAGTTATACAAAACATAACACACGTCTTTAAATATAATTTTATAAAAACTCATGAAATTATCCAAATTAAACTTTTATATAATAAGTTTCATTCATAATTCTACAAGTTTTAATAAATATTAATTAAAAACCAAAAAGAGTTCAAAATTGCCTTATTATCCTGTTCACGATTATATTTGTTTGGAATAAACTATATATCATATATTCCTTTCTTTTTTGTCATATTAAAAGGGCAACAGTATTTGAGTAGTTTAATTTTTATTTGAAATTTTATTTATGTAATATTTTAATAGTATCAAGTTATTTTAATATTTTAAAAATCTCAATTATTTTTATTTCAATACAAAATTTAACCCTAAATAATTTTGTTTAATGGATTTCATATATTTTTTTTCAACTTGTGCTTAGCTTTGTATAATTTAAAAGAAAATACACATGCAAATATACACGAACAGACACAAATTTTAAAGTAATATAAATTAATACATTTAACGTAAACAATTTGAGAACATGCTTATAAAGCACATTTTAAAATAATAAATAAATTAATATACTTAATGTCATTAATTTAAGTGAATTAATCATTTATTACTATAATTTTATCAGTACAAGAAAAAAAAGTCAAATAGTTTCTGAATTTAGTGATGCAGTTTTATCGGTTGCTAAGTCATAAAATGTTTGGTCACCTCGATGAATTAGTGACCACTTTATTTGCTATTGCTTTGTTTGAAAGGAAAAAAAAAATCATTATGTTTGTTAGTAAATAACACTGAAAACATTTTTGTTCCTGTCTAGCAACCAATTGTGATCTTGAAATTAATGCCAAGTTTAGCCAATAATTATTATGAATTTAATTATATAACAACCAAACATCTTTCAATAACTAAAAAGTATAAAAATAGTTTGTAAGATGGTGACCGATTATTTTTTTGTCATTAAATCTGAAAATCAATATACAATGAAAGGAAACAGAAAGTACTTTGTAGACTGACTATCCAAAATAACTAAATAAATTTATAAATGTGAGGTATTCGAGTGTGAGTTTAAGTTTCACATTGAGTAGGAATGAGAAAGTTGAACAACATATAAAAAAGAAGATCACAAATTCAATGTCTTAAGATTTTGAGTTGAAAGTAGTATCATTTCCTTTATCATTTTAAAGAAGTATGTTAATAATTTTTCTATTGTAATGTGATTAGCTTTTGCTAATTATGAAACTCTTTATAAAATTAAGTGATCATCACGAAGACAGTTCTTTTTTCGTATTCAAATTTAAGATTGTTAACATGAGTCTAAATTGAATTGATATGGCATTTCTCTCACGAAAATGGAAGAATGACAGATAGAATTTAATCTACCTTTCAAGAATCTGTATCACGAGTCGGAACAAAAATTCTACTGTTATTCTCAGCGCTGAAACTGGACATGCAGAATGGCCTTTTGCTATAAAATTTTGAGGTGTTTTTAGAGTTCAAGTAAAAACATTTGATTCAACTTTTAGTTTTCACTGAATTAATTTTCTGAAATTAAATTAAACTTAGTAACACAAAATTTGAATGAGAAAAAGGGGTATAATTAAGGTAGGCCTAATGAATGTTGGAGAGGCACGTGATGTTTCATGTGAGTGTCAGCTTTTCTGCTTCCAGATAAGGCTTTTCCCTCAAGTGTACGTTGCTATTATATGTAAAAGCAACTTGCTTCAGATTCAATCTGATTTTGTGACCACTGGAGCTTGCTTTTGGATAACCCTACAAACTTCTTATTTCCTTTTCATTTGTACCAGTCAGACTAGAGGAACGGATTGCATAATTATTTATCAGTTTTGAAGAACTTGTTTTTGTGAAGTTAAATATTTATATTAATAAGAGATAAATATTTTAAACCACTATATAATGATTGTCATATCATTTAGATACTTTTCAATGTGGGGAATAATGTGTTTAAAATGCTCCCACCAGCATCACCTTACATGAGGCTGCCTTTAATTAAACGGTAACTTTAATTATTTATTTATCTTTATATTATAAATTAAAATTCATAAGATAGAGAATGAATCACTCTTTCATTTAAGCGTTCTTAATATATATTTGTTTCTTTTCCATTTTGAAGACGCATATTGTCCATAATAACTACTTTTAAAATTCCCCTTTTTTAATTTTCTACTCTCTTTTATTTAAACTTTAAATAAAACTATTATATTTTATAAAAAACTGTCAATAGTAAAAAAATTACATTACAATTTAAATTATTTTTACAAATCTAAAGTATAATTTATATTTTAAAAATATTTACTTATTATAAATTTTAGCTATATAGTATAACTTAATATTAAAATATTTGACTTTTCTTATAAATTTTTAAGTATGAAAAAACATTAAATTATATTGTACTCATTTTTTAAACCTAACTGCTCCTATGAATAATTTTTTTTTGGATAACTATTTGGCAAAGAATTTTAGTATCATTCTTTTGCAAAAATATAATAAAAATAATATAAAGTAATATTACAGTATTAAACTTTAAAACATACAATTATTATTAAAAACAACTTGGTTATCGTATTGTTTTTTCCAAACGAAGTAAACTTTGAAATTAATCTCAATATTTTTAAAATTAAAAGCTTTGGGGACGCTCCCAATTGGTTTCGGGAACACAACCTTCCTTAAGATATGCAAACAATTTAATTTTTCAAATCCAATTTAAATTATTTAATATTTAAATTTATTTTAATGGATTTATTTCAAATTCAAATTTATATTTTTGAATTTTAAGTCTAATCTATTTAATTGGAGTTAAATTGAATTTATATTAGATATTTTTTAGAGTTTGAAATCTAAGTCAAGATGATCCTAGCTTAGTTTTATGAAATGTTAGACCTAACTTATATAAAGTCAAGGTAGATTTAGTCCAAATTATAAAAGGTTAGTTAAGGTTGAGTTCAAGACAAGTTAGACAGGGTCACACCAAAATTAAGTTAGATTAGTTCAAACTTATGTTAGGCTTGACCAAGCCAAACCCGAGTTAGGTTGGACGAGGCAGGTTGAACCCAATCTCAAGTCAAGTTGAACACATGTCAAGTTGGGTTATGTTAGACATAGGTCAGTCTTGACCAAGTTGGGTCAAAATCAAGTTAAATAATGTCAAAACCATGTCAAGTTGGACCCAAGTCAAGTTGGGTCAAGCTAAGCCCATATCACATTGAGTCACATCCACATAAGGTTGAGTTAGTCTGAGTTCATAACGAGTTAAGTAAGCTTGAGCCTAAGTGGGGTTGAGTCATTCCTAGTCCATTGAAAGCAAAATTAGCACAAGCCCACTTTAAGTCAAATCAATCTAGACTTAATTTTGGCTAAGTTAGTATGGGTCCATGTCAAGCCAAGTGGGGGTTGGCCAAGTCATGTCAAATTGTGGTCGAGGCCAGGTTAGCAAAGCCTACATCGAGCTAAAATTGATCAGGTCAGGCTAAATCAAGCAAAGCCTTAGTAAACTCGAATTAGGTTGATTCGGGTTGTGGCAAGGCTAGGTTGAGTTGGTTCGAGTCAAGTCAGTCTAAGTTATCTTAGGCTTAGATTGTGTTGAGTAGATCAGGTCCTTGTTAAGCAAAGTCAAGGTAGACCAAAGTTAGGTGAAGAACAAGGCGATTAATTCGGTGAGGCCTTAGTCAAGCCAAAACGAGTCAATTCCTAAGTTGGATGGGTTGGGAGCAACTCATGTTGAGTTGGCTTGAGTCCATATTAGTTGAGTCAGTTGGACCAAGTAAGTTTGAGTTAGCCCAAGCCCATAGCAAGTTGAGTTGATCGGCTTCCACATCAAATTGAGTTTGGTTGAGCCCATGCTCGACCAATATGAGTCATGTTAATTAGTGCATGAGTTGGCTCTAGTCGAAAGGGTCTAGGTTGTCTCGAGTTCGAGTGGAGCCAGGTTGGCCAAGTTTGGTCGATATCACATTTAGCAGACACGAATTGTGTTGGGCGGGGCTTCAGTTGGGCTAGGTTGAAAGGGGTCCAGGTAGAGCTAAGTTTACTAGGACAAGGTTGCGCCTAGTTTGGCCAGTTCCAATTTTGGCTGATTCGGTTGAGCCCTGGTTTCAAGTTGGGTCTACATTGGGCCATGTTGTGTAGTGTTTACGTCTGATCGAGTTAGGTTGAAATCAACCCCAACCTAAACTAAGGAAGGTTGGGTTTGGCCAAAGTAATGTAAGGTCGGGTTGGGTTGTGTTGTGACCAAGTCAGACTAGGCCCAATCAAGTTAGATTGGATCAAGCCCATATTAGACCGAGTTAAGTTAAACTTAGATCCTTGAGTCAAGTTGAGCCTAAGTTAATCCGAGTCAGATTGACCCAACTCAAGTCGAGCTTGATTGGGCTAGGTTGAGCTGAAGTTTAAATAGGTCATGTTGAACCTAGACCATGTTCATATATTAAGCTAATTTTGACTAGTTAAATCTAACTCGAACCAATTTAAATCTAAACTTAAATCTAAGGTTTAATAAAAATTTTGATCGCAATAGTTGTCGCAATTACTCAATATTATTTCTTGGTTTTGATTTTATTTTTGTCTCAATATAATTTCTAGTTTTGTTAAATTGTCTCTATTAGATTGCTTTCATTAGATTGATGTTGACATTATTAAAAGATAATGATTTAACATATTTATATGAACACCACATAAAAAAAAATGAGGTCACGTCAATTTAAGTAAATTTTAGAATAAATAACGAAAGTTAGATATCTAAGAAATCGAATCACTTTTAGATATGTCAAATCATCATGCTCTTAAGACATTAATATAATGAAAAAGATTAAATTGAGTCATTTTAAGAAAATTAAAATCTTTGGTAAAAAAAAGTTGGGAGACAACATTGAGTGAATGTAATAAATATTGAATCAAAAAGTGGTATTAAACCTTTAAACAAGTTATACAATTTTAATTTAATTTAAATTAGAAAAATCGAATTAGATTTCTAAATTTTATATTCAAATTATTTTTATTAAATCTAAAGTAAATATAAATTAGATTTTCAAAAATGAAATCTATGATGATTGTAACATTCATAGGGTAGCTAGATTGCAAGGAAACTCCTGATAGTATCAAATTATTCCAAAATAATAACACTATATTTAAGAGAAACTGTTGTCCTGAATGAATTTTGAACCCATACAAATATAAACTGATTTTATATAAACAATTCTTTTTCTAACAGCTGTAAATCAAAGTCACTGATAACGCCATACCTGAGTAAGTAGGACATAAATCCAAGCAAGCATGCGATAATCACATTTGCCTTATATTCAGCAAGAGGCTTTGGAAGATAGAGAGAATAAGAGAAACAAAGAGTTCAATGATTACACACAAATTAAGGACGTGTCTTCGTCACTTGAGTATGCCTACCTGCTTGTGCTAGCTGATCCAATTCTCAACCAATCCAACATAGCTGGTTTGTCGCAATCCCAGTTCTTCATTTACTTTACTTGAGAATTTGTTCTACAATTGAACAAAGAGATTGATTAGCATGCATGCAGCTGAGGGGAATGAAGCCTGGTCCGAAATCACTCAGAAAAATTATGTAACGTGTTGTGTTTGAGATGGATTTGAATGAATGATCTCGAACCAGATCACATTCCCCTCAACTTTGATGAATGCATGATAAAGAGGTGAAGAGGGAGTGAAATTGGTAGAGGTTTTTACATGATCATGCCATGCATTATTTTACCGATGTCCTTTATATACGTAAATTTGAGAGCAGATTCTTTCCGGGGCCATGTGATGTGATTATTTGGAGTCCACTTTCCACACTCCTATTTCTTGCTTTCACGCGCACCACTTTCGTTAACAACAGCAGTTGTTTGCACAAAATTAAATGATTTTCTATTCCAACAAAGTTAAAACCTTCTCTCCAATATTCATTCATTTTTTCGTTTATCTGTTACGGAAAGAATTTTGTTACTGGTAGTCACATCCACCTTCAACCTTCTCTGTATTTAGATTTGAAAATATTTTAAGGTAATTTGACTTTACAAAGTAATATAAGTATTTTATAACAAAATATATGCTGCATAGGAAAGAAATTTTATCTTAAATTAAACTTAAATAATTTTTAATTTCAATTAAAAATAATAATTTAATTTTTTTTTCATGTTTTTAAATTTATGTGGCTTGTTTCATATTATCTTTTCAACTTAATTTTGATTGGACATTATCAATTTTATTAATATTAAGATATTATTAAAATGACTCTGTTTTAATCACTACAGTTATGTTTTTTTATTAATGTTGATCAGATTTATTTTTTTAGTCAAACTTTTAAGATTATCTTTTTTATTATTATAAACCACTGTTCCTATACTTTTTCGTTCAATATTAGATATGATTTACTCACTCAATGTCGAAAAATATTATTTTTTATATAAAATAAATTTATTTTATTAATATTTATCATGGTTATTATTTTGTTAATATCTTTGGCAATTATTTTTTATCATTAATATCAATGTTATTTTTTCAATAATTTATAAGAATTATTTTTTCTAATGCTAATTAAGAAAACTTTAGCTAACACTAAAAAAAATTTGAATTTTTTTTTCTAATGATATTCATCAAGTTATCGAAAAAAAAAAACTCCAATCAATAATGTCAAATAAATAAACTTAATTAATTTTAAATTAAATTATTATAATCAATATTAACAAAAAATAATCTTAATCAACATTAATCAAGAAAAAATTTCATCAATATCAATAAAAAAACCTTATGGGGCTTTAACTCCCAAAAAAATTATCATGATTGAGTAAAAAGATTCATTAATATTTATATTTTTAAATTATTAATAATTATTTGATATTTAAATAATATTTTTATTTGATGACAATTAAAATTAATTCAAATAAAATATAAAATTTAATAAATTTAAATTATTTTCTCCAAACATAATATTTAAAAATAAAATAATATAAAATAAGATCCATTTAAATTTAATATATCTAAATATTGTAAAGATTTCAGTTTTGCATTTAAGAGCTATTTCTGCTAGAATCAAGAATATTCACTATGAGGATTAGTTTTTCTTGTAGATTTTTCATATCTATAAAACTACAAACCAAGTAGATTATAAAGAATAAAGTTAATTATACCACCTGAACTAACTATCGACCTTGGAAACTACATTATTGAATAAAATACTACCTAATTTATTGGGTTTGATGGGATACCTCAGTTTAAAATTTAAATATATAACAATTGCTGATATTGGAAGTTAAGTATCATTCCATTAATTTAAATGCAATGCCTTGAGATTCTATATTTTTAAAGGTTTTGACCTTGGCTTTATTCTCCCCTCCCAAGTAAAGGAATTCACTTTTCCTTGCCACTAATGTGAATAGAAGATTGTGATGGTGATCCGTCATTAATGAACACATACATAGCACCAAATATGCCAATTTTGGAACACACAAGTTTAATAAATTAAGAAACGTTGGTTTAAAAGTATAAGCATTTTAAATATATAACAATTTAAAAAGAGTTTAAACTCAAACTTGTATATTTTTAAGTTGGTGGGAATGACAGTTTTAGAATTCTTGGACAGCATTGAAAACATATTTACGTATATAGGTCATTCATTTATGTCAAGAGAAAAAAATGGTGACAGATTATATAACATGAATAAAAAGATAACTAAAAACTAATAACGTTTTTTCGTTAAAATTCGGAATAATGGATATAATGAATAGTAGAATTTAGGGTTTAATATAATCTAATAGAAAAATGAGATATAAAAGATATAACCAATGTATGAAAAATGAGCTTGATATAACCTATCATCCCATTCATGTGGACACAGGTATTTCATGGTGGATTTTCACTGTCTAAGTTGGCTGTCAAAAACATAGTTATTGCATATGTGAAGAACATCTCCACAGTGTGGTAAGATAATGTGGCTCAAAAATGTTCACCACGTGAATGAATACACGAGTAAAGTTTTGATAGGAAATATTTGTGAGTCCAAAATGAGATTTTGTTGGTGATTGGAAGACGGGGGTGACAACAGTTGTCATTCATGCAATGCTTTGCAGAATAAAGCTTTCTTGATGCAATTACAAGAGCAATGGATAAATCTAACACCAAACTAGCCCAACAAAAGAGTTGGGGGAAGGAATCATGATCTCATTGCATGCATGATTAGAAATCACGTTGGGAACCTACCTAAAAGTGAAAACGCCCTTTGGTGTGGAAATTCATTTTCACATTTCAAGGATCTTCACCTCGAAAACTGTGATCCTATTAGTAAATTCTGTCAAAGGTGGCAATAATTGAAACTCTCCTAACAGAGAAATTCTTAACTTGTTAAATAGTTTTTCTTATTGTATGGGACAGTTCCCACATTATTACAGCATCTTTAACTCGGGAGTTCTTTATTTATTTTTCTTCCTTTGACTTGTAAACAGTGCAATCCAGTGTAAATAGTATGTCCGGTGAGTTATTTAGTGGTAAAATGAGATCTGCAACTTGTACTGCGAAAGAGAGATACATGGTAAATACCTATGATGTATTTAATTAAAATTAGAATTTTAAAAGAATTTAAAAGATCTTTTTATGAAAAAGTATTGTGATAATTTGATCAAGATTTTTAAACATTAAAAAACGCTCATGATATTCAACTATTACATTCTTTTAGTGGATAACAAAATTCTAATGATATTTAATTGGAATTTTATAAAATTAAAAATGAAACATTTGATATTAAAATATTATATACTGACTCATCACTACAAGAAAACAAGTAATTAGCTACCAAAAGATATGTGGGCTCTGTGACCTACAGAAGAAGTGTGGACCAAACCCCCTCTATCACGCAGAAACTCACGTATATGGGAAAAATAAATTTCAAATAAAAAATAAATTCAGTTTGCGTGGGCTAGACCCACGCAACCCGTAAAAAAATATAAAAGAAATAAAAGAGAACAAAGTGGTGAAAAAATATATGTGGGCTGGACGCACGAATAATGAAAAAAAATAAAAAAAATAGAATATGCGTGGGCTAGACCCACACAGAAAGCGAAAAAAATAAAAAAAATATGCATGAGCTAGACCCACGCATAATGCAAAAAAAAAAAATTAATTATAAAAATTTAATTGCAAGCAGCGTGGGCTAGACCCATGTAAAACGTAAAAGAAAATTAAAAAAAATTAAAACAAAATCAAGTGGGGGCCAGATCCACATACCAAAATATTATTTAGATGGTTAAGCATATTGAATTAATAAGTATAATAATAATCGTAATATAATAGAAAAATTCTTCTAGTTTGATGGTTAAGGGTTCTATCCAGGGGTTATGGGTTTGAGAAATTTTTTTAATTATGAACGTGTGGGCTTGGCTCCTGCAAGCTTCTTATTATAAGCGTGGGCCTGGCCACGTTTTACCGATTCAATAGCGTGAACTTTTGTATCTTTGCGTGTCCTTATAGTTTCCTATTTTTTATACTAGTTCACAATAGTCTTGCACTAGTCCCATTCAAAAGGGTGAGAAGTTTTCTAAGTCCCAATATCCTCAAAATGATTGTGAAATTGTATGAAACATATATAGTATAAATATATATATTTTTATATAAAAGTTGTATTGATCTTGTATCTTATTACAAAAAGAAGTAATGTAAATCTAATACATAAAACATTCAAGCAGAAATTATATATATATATATATATATATATATATATATATATATATATATATATATATATTATAAAATTGAGCTCGCTTTTGGTTATTTCATATAAAGTTGGTAGTCCAATATACGAATAATGTTATAAATAGTGGAGAAAATTCCTTATGCTTTTGGTATTGGCAACCTCATGTGTCTGTTCAAGTTTGCATATGTTCTAATATTGCTTTTGTTGTTAATGTGCTTGGACGATACTTGAGCAATCTTGGTTTGCCTCATTGGCAAGTTGCAAAGCGAGTTATGAGGTATATACAAGGTATTAGAGATTAAATGTTGACTTATAGTAGGTCAAATTGCCTTGAAGTGAAAGCGTTTACAAATTCTGATTATGGTAGTTGCCCAGATGATTTCAAATCTACATCCAGGTGTATATTCATGTTGGCTGAAGGTGTTGTTTCTTAGAAGAGTGTTAAGCAAACACTTACAGGTACTTCAACTATGGAGATAGAGTATATAGCATGTTATGAGGCTACACATCAAGCAATTTGGTTGAAAAAATTTATTGTTGAGCTTGGCATTGTAAAGAGTAAGTCTAGGCTTCTTACTATATATTGTCATATCTCTATTGGGTGTGCTTCTCTAGTAATAATAACACTACAAAACGGTCAAAACATTTTGACACAAAATTCGTGTTTATTAGAAAGAAGATCCAGGAGTTTCAAACTAGAGTTGAGCTTATACCCACAGAACTTATGATCGCAAATCCTTTAACTAAAGGATTGACTTTTAAAGTCTTTGTAACCCATATGGGTATAATGAGGTCTTTTGATATATTGGTTTAGTGTGAGTTTTTTTTATGTATATGTACTTTCTTTTGGACCTCATTTATTATATAATCGTGTTTATTGAAATATTTGACAATAATTATTTATTGTTATGACAACAATTATCTTGTATTGCCATATTTTATTTATTATGACTTGCACAATTAATATTATTTATATTGTTTTGAATAATGGCATAATTTTGAGACATTTTGGACAGAGTCTCAAATGGTTATTGTGGTAAGATTATTTTAATCTCATATAACATATTGCGTGGATGATTAGGACATATAATTATATATTTTACATCTATATATAAGTCACCAAGGTGTTTCATTTGTATATGATATCATCATTCCTTTGGGCATGATTTTCTATAGTGATAAGATGTTTAAACATTTCATTTTGGATCTTTTGGTTGAATATGTTGTAATATTTTGGCATTTTATTGTGGCCACATGTTGTGAGTTGTTATGAACTAATTTTCAATGCTCGGATCTAATTTATGTTGTTTAAGTAGAAGAATGTTGGATTAATTATTTTATGGACATACATAAATTAGTAATTTGTCCAGATTAACTTATTTGCCAAAATATCATGTAATTATTTATTGGATTATATAAAATAATATTGTTTTATTGTGTGAATACACATTTAATTGAGTCAGCTGATAATATGTGAGATATACTCATTATTAATTAATAATAATTAAAAAAGTCTTTATTATTGTCTATAGTTAGTTATTTTTTCCTATCCTATGTAAGAATAAAAATACAGTTTTCTGTATACATTTTCTCATAGAGATTATTGATTCTGGAAGAGAAAAACCAAGAGAATAATGAATCGAAGCTCTTCTTCTATTTCAGCTTCAAATTCTTTTTATATCTTTATATAATCTCTTTACTATAATTTGATGTACTCATATGACATAATTAAACCAAATTGAAAACTTTAAATTTGTTAGTCTTTTAGTAGATGAGTCATACACAACAACCACACATGACCATTCCTATTTTTTTTGTTCAATGTCTACACTGATGGGTATGGAGCTTTCTTTGACTTTGTTGGAAATGATTGTGACTATTCACAATCTCGAAGGCAACGATTCCATTCATCTCAAACGTGCATTTGCATATCAGGCATGATAATATATGCATGTGCATTATAGTTGTATGATTTTTAGAATGCATGCTTGATTCCAACAAAAAAATCTTGAAACCTTGGAATGATAAGAATGAAGGAATCATGTTTCAACAATCTTTGGGGTTCGAGAAGCATGGTATAATGTTGCTTTGAACGGGCTATGCATGAGTGTTACAAGAAATTATTTATGTATACGTACACATTCATTATCTACCAAAAGGAACACAAACTTACATTGTGAAGAGTAATAGCTTGTAATAGCTTGAATCTTTCTGCTGGACAACCTTTGTAACTTCTTTTTTTTTTTTTCTGTAAGTGCACCACCCTTTCCACCTATTAGTTGTTGTTTACTAGTTTTTCCTTTTGGTATTCTCGTCTCCTTTCTTTTTGTCTTCTCAGTGTTAACTATATTCTTCCTTCTCATCCTCTCTTTTTCTTATTTTTCTTATTTTTTGTTTTTCTGTTCTCGTCACCTCTTATGTTCTAATGCCCTGTTGATGGAGAGTAAAAGAAAACGAGAATAAACAGTTGAGAAGAATTGAGATTCATGTAGATAGGGTATTGCGGAAGAGAGAAAAATGGGAAGGTAGGAGAGAGTTAGAGTATAAATTTATTTATTAATAAATTATATTTATTTAAACACAAGTCTATTTAAAACTACCGTTATTTATTTTGTTATATATTTTAATTTTTAAATTACAACATTTTATTAATATTTTTTGGAATTTTCTCAAATTAAATAAAAACATATATTCTCTATTTTTAAATTTTTAATCCCTTTTTTATATATATTTTTTAATTGTTTACTTTTTTCTGTTTTTGTTTGGTTAATTTAATTATTCTTTTATTTTATTTAATATTTTTAATCATTTAAATGAAATTGGATATCTATTAATATTTACAAAAATAATAAATGTTACAATTATTATAGAATTTCAGTTATAATTATTTATTATTTTTATAGTTACTTAACATTTATAAAATATTTATTTAATATTCTATTTTAAGACTTATATTATTTTTTTATATTTGATATCAAAGAAGATTGAATGTGTCATTTTGATTTTGATGTTGCATAATAAGATTATATCTTATTTTTTGTAATTTTTTTTATAATTTCTTTTATTAATATTTAAGATAATAAATGGGTAACATTTAAAAGTACAAGTCTATTTGTTACCTAATAAAATGGAGATGAGATATACAACATAGTCAACATCTCATATTTCAAAATTAATTTTGTTATTTAAATTGATAATTTCTTGTATTTCTTATCAGCCAAAATTCTTTATTATAATTATGAGTAGTCCTACTTTTTAGATGGTAGAAATGACTTTTTGGTCAAATTTGTGATAATTTTAAATTTAGTAATTCTTTAAGTAAAAGGTTGTATTTTTTTGAATTCCTATTTGAAATTGTAGAAATGGATTTTGTTAAGAAAATTAATGAAGTTGATGGTGCAAATTTGGATGTTGTGGTTGAGTAGTTGAAATCTATTTTATTCCTAGAGAGAAATAAAATACATTATTGAAGATTTTGATGGAGATGATGGATTTGAAATGAAAATTACAATGTTGTAATAAAGTGTACAAATGTGTAATAACGTGTACAAATGTGATGGTGAGGTTTATGAGAGCCTTTGTTTGTAACAAGTATCCAAAATATGAGAAAATTTGAAGATATTACTCACATAATTTATAAACATGTAAAAAGATTACAAACTCTTAAAGATAAATAAAATGGAGTCATATAATATGTATTATCAAACCATAATCGAACATTATTATTTACCTTTTAAACTTGTCAAATTTATAAAAATTATATAATGATTGATGTATCTCAATTCTAGTATAATTACTATTAACAAATATATACTACTAAAGTTGATGTGTTTAAAATTCATTCAAGAAAGAAAAACATGAGAAAATAATGTTTAAAAACTCAGATGTAAATTTTTTTTAATTTTTAATTTTTGTTATTATTTGTGGATTGCATACATGACCGAATGTTACATATGTTTCACTACTCATTTTATTAAATTTGGAAAGTAATGTTGTATACATTGAATTAAAATTAATTAATCATACTAAAATTATTAATGATGAAAACTATTGAAAGTTAAATTTTAAATCTTTGTTAAAATATTTTTTTCATATGTTAAAACATTTAAATTATAACATAAAATACTTAAATTCAATTTTTGCTAAAACAATTAATTAATCTAAACCTGTAAGTAGATTAGTGGTATTGATACTCAGAATCAAATATTAAACTAATCCAATGTAAATTAAATTAATTTACATGAAAATTCAAATGTGTTAAATGAATTCATATATTTAATTTGAGTTATAAAGTTATTTATATACAATTTAATTTAAATTAAAAAGAAATTCCTTCACCTTTCACAAAAATATCATGGAGTCCAGACACTAGGATCGCGTGACTCGGAACGAAAAAATATCTAATATAAATGCCACTTGTTTGCTCGGGCCTTAGCAGCTGTTTATCTTATTCTCGCTCGTCCCATTCTTGCAAAACCTAAATTCTCAGCGGCTCAGTATCCTTCTGCTTCTGCCCCTTCTCTTCTCTCACCAATCATGTAAGTTTATTTGAACTACTAATCTCAAGAACTTACAACCCTAATTTTTTTCACTATTACTCTCTATTTCGTCTCTCTTACTATCTTACTATCGGGTCTAGGGCTTTTATATAATTCTGTTCGATATCATTCCTTAGGACGCCGATTTGAAGTTTGTTTTTAATTTTTGAGACTTCGAATTTGTTCAATTGTTAAACATTATCTTTTTAGTTTGTTTTTAATTTTTGAGACTTAGAATTTGTTCAATTGTTAAACATTATCTTTCTGTGTTCATTCCGAAAGACGATTTTCTGTTTAGTTTTTGTGAATTCCAATTTCTATCGAATATGGCGCTGAAGTTTAATTATTCAAACTGAGTGGATTTATTTTTTTTGCAGAGAAGATATCTCATGGCCGAGCACGGTTTTGATGGACATGATGAAGGATATGTGCCCGAGGACCCTAATTTTACTCATAATCATTCTGATGAACATGATGTAGGGACTGTTATTGATAGCTCTGGATTTCCTCACCTGCTGCCTGATGAACATGATGCAGTCGATTTGGTGGAGGATGCCGACTTTCCTCAAAATCATTTTGATGAACATGAACATGATGTTGGAGGTTTGCCTGGGGACACAGATTCTCCTCAGCAGGAGCATGTTGAGGAAGAAGACCATGGCGCTGGAGATATGTCTGAGAATTTTGATTCTTCCCCGATACAGGGATCCGAGGATGTTTCCAAAGGAAATGAAGTAAAAAAGTGGCCGGGTTGGCCTGGAGAGAATGTCTTCAGGATGTTGGTTCCAGTGCAAAAGGTTGGCAGTATTATTGGCCGAAAGGGTGAGTTTATAAAGAAAATTACAGAAGAGACTAAGGCACGAATTAAAATTCTTGATGGCCCGCCTGGAATCTCAGAAAGAGCAGTAAGTTTCAATTTCTGGTTATTTCATGCAATGAAAGATGACCTTTCACATGTATGAATGTCTGGTTGAAGAATATCATATTTGTTTATTTTGTTGATAGTGGTATATTGAATACGAGTACAATTAACTGTTAATCAGAACTAGTGTGGCTATATTTATATTGTCAATTACGTAATACTCAGTGATTATGTTGTAGGAAGACATCTGTAATTGATTTGAGAACTAATTATGTGTCATGATAAAACATGTAAGATATTTACCATGAAGTAGTTTTATTTAAGAAAAAAACAATTGCAAACGGAGTGAAGCAAAAAGTATCAAGTGAAGCAAAATACAGAAAAAATAATGATCAAACTGGTTAAATATACACAAAAGAAAAAATATACACAAGAAAAGGAGATGTCTTTTGTCTCGGTAACAAAATGGATATGTGCAGGTTGTCAAGCAAATATGAGTGATCAAAGTGGCTTCAAATTGAAGTGTCAAAGTTCAAGTTGCAGAGAACAACAATGAGCATGTACAAGTGTCTCTGTTAACATTCAGAAATAGTTTGTGCAGACTTTGATGGCAAGAGGCTTTCACTGTACCTGGTAACTTCGGAACTCAGGTCGATTGGTGTCTTGCCACACTCCGTGAAACTATTTCCTTGAAGAACTCCTAAACTCAATAAAAATTAGATGAAGTCAGGACTCAGGAGATAATGTCATTAGGAGATAATGTCATTGACATTTGTAAATCTGAAATTTGTCTTGATACATCCATCATGACAGCTGCCTAGAATTGGAATTGGTTGCTAATCCATTGAAACATAGATTCACAGTGTCAAAGTAATTGGAAATGTAATTAAAACACGATGGTTTTTTTTGCTATTACTACAATTTTGATGAACAAATATGTTTTTGGAACATTGAGATGGATCAATTTAATTGTTTGCTTTAAAATTTGAAAATGAATATGTTTTTCATATTTTTGAGATCTCATAATATTGTATTTTGTGTTACTGAATTTTCTTTCCTTGATGTTTTTGATAGGTAATGGTTTCTGCAAAAGAAGAGCCAGATCGGCCCATACCACCTGCTGTTGATGGCTTGTTAAGGGTTCATAAGCAAGTTATCAATGTTGACCGTGACCTTGCAGATAGCGCATTGGCTGCTGGACGATCAGTTGTTACCAGGCTCCTAGTAGCAGATACTCAAGCAGGAAGCCTGATTGGGAAACAGGGGTCAACCATAAAATCCATTCAAGATGGCTCTGGTTGCACCATACGAGTTCTTGGATCAGGTTTGCTCACAGCTATATTATTTTAGGGTATTCTAGCTTGTGTTGGCAACCGGTTATTAATAAATATTGCTTTTAATTACTTTGCTCTTTAGGTCTTTCATTTGGGTCTTTTTAGACATATTATGCCAAGTTACATTCAATCTTAGTTATTGCATATCTTGTCACTAGATCTACCCATTACGGTTGCACTAGTTTTTGTACCAGCTATTCTTATTTATTTGAAGAGTTTGTTCCTGTCAAATGCTGTATTTTTTATTAGTTTTTTTCTTGATGAACAATTACACAAGAAAATTGATTTAGCCTGTTTTGAATTAAAAGTACTGGACTGTTCTTTTAAATCTTATTATTGTGTGCCTGAATATTGGGAATTTCTATCATGGAATAATATATAATTTATGCTTGAACAGAACACCTGCCAGTATTTGCTCTGCGAGATGATAGTATTGTTGAAATACAAGGGGATTCTACTGGTGTTCACAAGGCTATTGAACTTATTGCAGTTCATTTACGCAAGTTCTTGGTTGACCGCAGCATAGTTGGAGTTTTCGAGACACAGGCAAGTCCCCCTGTGTTAAATTATTTCTTCAAAAAAGTTAAACATACGAATTCAGAAGTGGCTTGTTCTTTCCTGCTCTTGGCTTTATTTAGTCAATGTTGAGGGTTTCAGCAATGTTACAATGTTCTTTATTGTATAAATTTCTTTGCATAAAATTGTCTGGGTAAATTTTTCCCTTCTTCCACACTTCAGATGCAAATGTCAGATGTTAGAGCTAACCAGAATGGACCACCACATCAAAGTTGGGCTCCTCCTCCTCAAGGGTTTCCTGCTCCTGGTGGTGGTGGTGGAGGCTCTGGTTTTGCACCTAATCAACAATATATGCCACCTACACATCACTATGACAGTTATTACCCACCCACTGAGTTGCCTCCCATGGATAAGCACCTTCATCAGGGGCCACCACCTACCTATGCAAGGGATGCTTCTGTTGGAATTCATTCATCAAGTGCACAACCACACCAATCTCTTGTAACTAAGGTGTTGTCTTTTGCCTAACTTGAGGATGCTGTAGAGAATATCATTCACTCTGGAAGCCCTTTAGTTTTATCACAAATGATGTAATTTTCTCTATACTGTGTAGGTCACGCAGCACATGCAAATTCCTCTTTCATATGCAGACGCTGTTATTGGAGCATCCGGCACTAATATCAGCTATATTCGTCGTGCTAGTGGAGCAAGTATTACAATTCAGGAAACAAGGGGTGTTCCAGGGGAGATGACCGTCGAGATGAGTGGAACTTCTTCTCAAATACAGGCAGCCCAACAACTGGTTCAGGTATTTGTTCACATCTTGTATTCTGCTTGTTACCTGCATCATTGTTGGCTAAGTGTTAAAACTCTATGGGGCACTCCTCGATTTTGTGGGCGCTGGTGCACCAGATGGCATGGGCTGCTGATTAGAATTTGAGTTATTAAATGATTTTAATTTGTACATACAATCCGTAGTCCTACAGGTGAAACTTTACAGGTGAAACTCCTTTTTAGTTGTGATGCTTTTTGAATCTAAAACAATAGAGTAATGGGGGCATCTGTATGCTGAATCCTCGGGGCATCTGTATGCTGAGTCCTCGTCCACAAAGAGTAAAAACTCCTGTCTTTATTGGACAATTCTTGCTATAAAATTTGTTAATTAATACAAATGCTGAAATCATTAGTTTCTCCAATCCCTTGTATAATATCTATGTGATTCCTGCCCATTAATTTCAAACTCAGAGACTGAAAATGACTGCAATTATCATTCATTTTTATAGCTTTTCTTACTACATTATTTTTTTCATTTTAATTGTAGTACTGACATTGAACATACAACTAATTAGAGCTTATCCTAGAAAGTTGCAGATTATGGTATTAAAAGTAGCAGTTACTGGGAAGGTGTTTGTTTATTGGTTTGATTTATCTGAAATGCTCACATATTCAATCTTCTGATGTAGAATTTCATGGCTGAAGCTGCAAATGCGACGCAGGATCCAATGGGTGGCTCAGTTAGCCAAGGTTACAGTGCCTATCCAACTAATGCTCCGGTTTACGCATCTCCCCCCTCTAGCACTGGTGCTCATACAGGCCACGTGCCTTCTGCAGATTATGGGCCCGTATATGGCACCAATTATGGGTATTGATATGCTTTCTTTTATTTTGCTTGAGGAGCTATGTGTAAACTGTAAACTTTAAGTTCAGTTATATTTACCATCGGGTATATTTTCTTGGTTATGCCGTCTAGATTTTTTTTTTTTTCATTTTTTCTGGGTAGATGGTTATTATACTGTTAGTCCTCTTGTTTTTCTTGGGCCTTTCACATTGATTATTATTATAAATGAGTCGATATTTCTAACCTATGCACACCGATTTTATGGAGTATATTCACTGTGTACGAGTATGTTTTATTAGATATTTCTCTGAACTAATTTAATCTTATCAAAAAGTATTATAGATAATTAAGATTTATGTTAAAGGCTTTTTTTTTTCTTGCACATTCAACTGTATGTTTTTCTACGTAAGAGATTGTCATTCTTTTTCCTTACTGAGATTGGTTTTATTTGGGCGAAAATTACATAAATTATTAAATTATGTGAAGTTTTTTTTTTTTTTTTTTTTTTTTTTTTTTTTTTTTTTGAATTTCTTTTCGTATTGACACGTTTAGCTCAACTATTTTTCTTACAAAAGGCGATCCTCTATATTCATGTTTCAAACAAAAGAATGAAATAAAAGTATTTAGATATACTTATGATTTGTTCGTTATTGTAATTTGGTTAATGAATTTGATCAATAAATAGTTCCAGTTGCAAGAAATATTGGATGAAGTTTATAGCAAATGCCATACGTATCTAGGGAGATCTATCTCCATTTTGTTTCTTATCACTTTTTTTTTCTTTCGTTTAAGTAGGTTTTCTCTATAAAAGCGTGAATAGGGAATGCATTTTGTGTGAAAGATATTAACAAAAGT